>JAABUK010001277.1_pt1 | contig 48776 bp, 70 predicted proteins | sample 5559141 | NCBI WGS metagenome assembly JAABUK01 (sample SAMN10711869, study PRJNA513367) | rock metagenome | isolation source: Antarctica rocks | place: Antarctica: Victoria Land, Pudding Butte nord | collected 2016-01-03 | reverse complement strand
ACCGAGTCCAAACGCAATGGACGGCGAGCACACCCCTGCCCCTGTGTATGTGAAGCCGGCACGACACCGTCGGGGCAGTTAAAGCTGACTCCGACAGCAACCAAGCCTTGCATGTTCACAGGTCATGCCATTATGATCACAGAGCAGATCGATAAAACTTGTACCACCCGCAGCGGTACATCGGTCGTACAACTTGCTTAATGACGTACCCGAGTGATTTGCGCAGGCAACTGTGCCAATGCATGTTGCACAAAGTCAGTGCAAATCGATTTTGGCTTCGGAGCCAGAGCATGATATCATGATACGCGCTCCGTTTGAATTGAACGAGAGCTCTTTGCAAAGTGCCGTATGGATTTGCAGCGACTGCACGGTGTTCGGTCCAGCTGCCGACGCAAGTGAGCCGCAGAGTTTGCATTTGAGGGCTAAGTACTTCTGCCACTCCGACAGCTTCGTCAGCTCCCGATCGATCGGATACCGATCGTGTCTCGAAGTTTCGGCACGAGCGCCAGCTGCAGAGTACACCACCTCACGTGACAGCTTGTATTCTTGAGTTACGACGGTGGCAAAATGGGTGCTGCTGGAATAGAGTCTCCAGCAGGCCTTCTTGCCCCTTGAAGACCCAGGCTGCGAGCCAAGACACCAGCTGCTGTACTAGAGGACTGGTGCTGCAACCTCTAGCAGCACCACGAACACAGCGAGACAACGGTTGACAATTTCGTGGGTTCCTGACAGTCAGTCATACAGACTGATGACGAATAGAGTGGTCAAGTCTTCTGCTTTCCAAGCCTGCTGGCAGCAGCAGCAGCAGCAGCAGCAGCAGCAGCGACATAATGCCATACCAGCAATGGGCTCTATCAGCCTCGCTTTGACAGATATGCTGCCATCAAACGGCTTGCAAGGTTGCAGTAAAGCAAGGCAGCAAGGCGTTCTGTTTGGAGCGTCTGCCCTTCGACCCGTGCCACACACTGAGCAGGAAGATGCTGCAACCGCATCAACATCACTGCGCACGCACCACTTCAGATCTGCTCAGTCAATCAGCTTGGACTCCTTCCAACTGCCTGACAGGAGTACAGTGCACAGTCAGCAGCTACCCTTTGCATCTCTGTCCTCAGCGCATCGCACACCAAAGCGGAAGCGCAAACTGGCCAGCATTGCATCAGACAATGCAGCGGCTCTGGCTGTGCACACTCGCAGCAAACCTGGTTTGGTCATGGTGCTGGCTCAGAACTCAGCAAGAGCATTGGAGTCAGAAGCAGATGAGCAGGACCTGCATGGCAATGCCAGAGCAAAAGTTGCTGCAGCTGGGCAAAATCTAAAGCAGTCTGCATTGCAGCTACCTAGGCAGCTACGACGGCTGCTTGCTGGAGCCTTTGCAGGTCAGCTTGCACAACAGCTGCAGCTTCTTGCAATGCTTCCTGCTGCATTTCCCTTTTCTGCATATCGAATGCTGCCTCACATAACATCAAGGCAATGCCCAAATGTAGTTGTCTGCACCAAAATGCGCTATTGTATATGCGTGCCATCTTGCAGCCACTGGGATCAGAGATGCATCATGCTCTGAAACAGCTCATATCGCAGTCTGCAACTGTACTTTCCTTGATCCCCGGTCTGTTGATGCACAGGTGCATTGTCCAAGACCACCATTGCTCCTATAGAGACTATACGGATGCAGGTCATGGGCAACAAGGTGTGGGTCCTGCTACATGCATGTCGTGGTTGTATGTCTGCCTGTTGTACATCTGACTGCATCTGATCAACCCCTCACTTGACTACATGCATTTCCCACAGCTGGGATCAAGGCATGCTGAACAGATCAGGATCATGGGACTACAGGGCACTGTCATGGAATCCATCGCGCGCACATGGGGGCGCAAAGGCGTACTAGGCTTCTTCAGCGGTAACTCTGCAGGTACTGTAATTTTGAGCAGTCAAGCAAAATTGCTTTTTGACTTCGCATGTTGCAGGAACTGGCAGCTGCAATGTCCCTGCCCTTACATACTTTTGGCCTTGCTGTGGAAGCCCCTTAGGAGAGTGCATGAGAACTCACCCCTGCTCAGATGCATGCTGAAGCGCTTTAGGAAAGTGCATGAAAACCGATTCCTGCTCGTATGCATGCTGCAACTCTTCACACCTTAAGTGCAGACATTCTGAGAGTGATGCCATCAAAAGCGATAGAGCTGGCAGCCTTTGATGCCTACAAGAAGCTGCTGAGTCATGAGGGTGATGATGGCAAGCTGATGCGGCCAGGGCCCTTACTCACAGGCCTTGCAGGAGCAGCTGCAGGTGCCACCTCTTTCTTTCATGTATTTTAATCATTATAGGCCTGTTGTACACGGCACACCCCAATGGTTGCCGGGGCTAAGGCCCTACCCTATGAAGGGGACATCTGCTCTTGTGGGTAGGGCCGGCATGCCCCAATTCCTGCCGAGGCTAAGGCCCTACCCCATGAAGGGGGCATCGGCTCTAGTGGTTTTATCTGCCTGCGCAAGCGTGCACTTTGCAACATGCCCTTCTGGAAAACCTGCTGCACATCCTCTGCCAATCCTCTGCCTGCCTGCCAGCCTATCTGTCTGTCTGCTTGTCAGTGTGTCTGTGCATCTGTGCGTCATGCAACATACAAACCCAGCTTGACAGTGGGTGTGTGGTTGGGCAGGTGCAACGTCAACAGTGGGGCTGTACCCGCTGGAGACTTTGCGCACAAGGCTAGCCATGGGGGACTATAACAACATGCTGCATGCTGTGCGGGTCATCACTGCTGAGGAAGGTTTCATGGCCTTCTATCAGGTATACAAGTCCAAGCTGTGCTGCTGAACTCGCATGAGAATGGTGCTGACCAAACCGATGACACCCAGCAGTGGGTTGCAGACCTGTGCATTGCGTAACAGCAACAGTGTAGTGTTTCCCATAAAGACACCTGAATGATACTCTCATGTCATTGCAGCAATATCTCACCTGCCTGCGTTGTTGTGACAGGGCATCCAAGCCAGTTTGATAGGCATATTGCCCTATGCTGCCATCCGGCTAGGTGTGTATGATGGGCTGAAATGGAGTCACAGGAAACACAGCAAACAGGAGCAGATACCTCCTGTGCCCACAATGGTGTATGGAGCCATCGCTGGCCTCATCTCAGCATCTGCCACCTTTCCTGTAGAAGTTGTCAGGTCTGTTCTTGCAAGCCTTGTGGCTGTTGCCCATCTTTGCAACTACCAGCTAAGTAGCACTCAGAAAATGTTCCAGCCAAAATATTTTGCCTGGCAAAAGTTGCAGCTCGACTTCTTAAGCATGGCATGCACTAACTGTTCACAAGTTAGGGAAGGCTTTGGCAATTGACAATGTGTGTGTGCATGCGTGGTGCGTGCGTGCGTGCGTAAGCTGCCAACAGAATCTCAAGTGACATGGGCTATGTGTATGCAGACGAAGGATGATGGTGGGCACAGCAAAGGGCGGCACATGGGCTGCATTGACATCCATAGCTCAGCAGGAAGGCTGGCGTAGTCTGTACAAGGGCATTGGGCTCACATGGGCCAAGCAGGCGCCACAATATGCCGTCACCTTTCTAGCCTATGACAAACTCAAAGAGATGCTGGAAGTGTGATCCTTGTCAACACTGGAATGCAGCAACTCGCTTCGTGATGTGAGTGGCAGCATAGTCATGCTCCTAATGCTGCAGTATGTTCAGTATGCCACAATGATTGACAAGCTGCAAAGCATCAATTTGTCAACAAATGAACAGTGCTTAAAAGTAGTGTGTTTGATGCTCATGACAGTGCTGTCTCTTCATTTTTTGAATGGATGCTTCACAAAACTATATGTGATAAGATTTTTCATCTGTCCACAGTTTACACAAATTTAAAGTGAAGTGTAGTTTACACAATGCTGACGATGGACCAAGAACTAGTTCATAGACCGAACAAGGTTGATAGACATGTGCGCATATCAAGTCGCACATACAACATAGTCAACCTCTTAAAAAACACACAAGTTCAACTTGAAGCTTAGCAAGAGTCCAGTCTGTTCATATACACAGCGCTGGAACATGCACAGCTACAAAGCACTCACTCAAAAGTTGAAAATCATTGCTACATGGCGACGCCCTCTCAGAGTATGACATGGGCAAAAAATTCTCCGTACGTTCTGGCTGAATTCTGCAGTGCTAGCTGCAGTTGATCAAGTGCCAACTGTGACAGGGTCTTCGTCATATGGCACTGCCTCCTCAATATCCTCCTCCTTCCAGTCTTCCTTCTTCAAGTACTCCTCTTCTTGCTCATCATCCTCTTCTTCCATCTCTTCGCTTGTCTTCTTATGATCAGATGCTTTCTGCTGGGCCAAAACCTTGCCAAGCTTGTCTGGTAGTTCAGCGTACCACTTCTTGATGACCTGAGCATGCATGAGATGATGTAAGATGTGCTTTTGGAATGCAGTGCTTTTGCAGGCCCTGATTGGAGGCGGATTTGTAGCCATTCAAATGATCTGTCTGAACACGTCAAGTTTGACCTGCACTTAGTCTGCAATACGCATGATGTCAAACTGGGCAATGGGGCCATGATGTGGCAACCAGTGTGCATATGTAAAAATTGCATTTGTTGTCAAGACTGCTGTACAGCAAAGAATTGGTTGCAAATTTGTGCGGGACATAGTGTATATATATATATGTACATATTTATCTCATGCTCCAATCATATGTATATTTAGATCTGCAGACCTTTTTGTTTGGGATATGACTCGGGAGCATGACATACCTTGGAGCCCTCCTTGAGCCTTCTCTTGGCAGGGTCATTCCACTCAGGGTTAAACTCATACAAGCCAAACTTGAGCTCATAGGCAAAGGCCCACTCAAAGTTGTCAACCAGGGTCCAATACATGAAGCCTCTCACGTTGTAGCCATCCTCTACTGCCTTCTGCACCTGTACAGCCAACTTCCTGCCTCATTATCTGTTCCAGACCTTGTTCACGCTTGGTATACCATGACATTGCTCCAAACAACATTGAGCAAACAGAGACTAGAAGGGCGTGCACAGACAGAGCAGTGCGTACACACACACACACACACACACAGCATGCATGATGTATAGAGGTGTGTCAATGCTGCAACGCTCCCTACTGATAGCCAGGCTTTGCTGTGAACAGTCATGCTTGGGCAGCATTCCATGTGTGTGCAAGTACAAGGTAGCGACTGCATAACTGACAGCCTTGCTGCTGCATTGACATACCTGGCCAAGGTAGCCGCTGATCCACTCACTCCTCTCTGAGGTGTCCTCTGTGAGGGGTGTGCCATTCTCTGTGATGTACATGGGAACCCCAAGCTTGCTGCCATAGCTGATGGCCCTGTACAGGGAAGGGGGGTACATGGGGTACCCCATCTCTGTCACCCCCCTTGGCCCTCTGCTGCTGGGCTGCAGATTCAGACCCACAATGCCCCTGCACAAGATGATCAAGCTCACATTGTGGTTACCCTTGCGCAGTAGGCAATGAACACTGACACCATGAATGCACAGTGTCAAACCTGAATGTCAGATGCGCATCAGTCTATGTGCACAAGCTGCTGGTTGTGTTTGCATTTGCATGACTAATCGAGAGGTGTAGGCATGCGATGCATCTCAGCGAATCACAGTCTTTATATCCAGCAAGGCTGCAGCAGACATCTAAGCATTACTTGCTACATGTCATGTCAAAGTCTGCAGCTTGCTGTAAGTTATTGACAGCATCAGACAAACAGCGCCAAGGCACCTGACATGCAAAAGTCAGAGCAAACAAGTGAAGGCAGGTCACCGGGACAGCAGCGGCCCAAGCAACCTGACTTAAGCAAGAATAGGCGCAAATAATAGAGAATGCCCATGACATGATGAAGAACTCAGGCATGGTCATCATACCAGGACACGGTAGCATATACACTGACAAGCACAGCGCTGCAACGCTGTACTACTCACAAGGTTGGCAGTACCTGGCATAGTGGTTGATGCCAAACCAGTCACAGCCAGGCTTGCCCATGGGGTCCTCCCAGTGCAGGTGGCGGCAGGGGGGCAGCCAGTGGTGGAACACCCCTTCCTGCAAGTACTTCATCACCGTCTCATTCCCCCACACCCTGTTGCCTGCTCTGCATGCTGCCCTGCATCAGGTAAGCATACACTTTGTTAACAGCAGTGTCTCTTGTGACACTGCTGCAAACAGGAGCCGTGTATCTTTTCCTGCTCTGCAACAGCAGTTTGACACCAGCCTTGTGATACATGAGACCTGACCTAGAACACCTTAAATTTCAAGGTGTGAGGACCAGGTACAGTGCCTTTTGAACGGGCGCACTCAATGTCCGCTTGCTGTGAATGTGCTCTCAGAAGGCACTGTTGCTGTGCTTGACATGACACAGAGACATGCACAACTCAGTAAGTGTCTTGTTGCCTGCCTTGTGAGCAGTCACAATGCCACATGGCCTGAGAGAGGTTTAAAATGATGGCGACAGTTGAGGGCTGTGCAAACAAGGGAGGCTTGCATGGCTAACAAGACTACAGGAATGGCCAAGTGAAGTACCTGACATGGGCATACAGGATGCCAGTGCCTTTGGGCTCTGTCCAGAACACGTTGTGCACTAGACCCACCGACACATCCTTGCCGCCTGTGTGCACACACATGCCGCTTGCACCACAAGCTGTTCCATGTTCAGCAGTCTATGACACGGCGTCAGAACAATGCTGGGGCTGCTGTGCAGTTATATGCAGGAGTAGAGGAGGTGCAAGAATGAGTAGTTCAAGTAAGGGAAATCATATGCAGCATATTTGGCTGCACGGCGCTGTAGAGTTGCCCATGTGTGTGCAGCGCTCAGGGAAGAGCACAATACAGGAGCCACTGCCCCTCATGCGGTAGGGCCTCAGCCTTGGCAGGAATGTAAAATTACGTCGGTAACCATTGGGATATGCCATGTACAGTAGGCCAATCACGATTATATCAATGGAACAGCGCAAGGTTGAAAGGTGCATGCACGCTACAAGCCTGTACCTGGCATCTTCTTGATGGCTCTGTATGCTGCTGCGTGTGCCCTCAGCATATGTAGCAGCACCATTCCAGCATCCTGCACATACCAATGTGGCTCTATCACAGATCCTGTTGGCATACCATGGTTGGCATACCATAAGCAGCAAGGACCACAGATGTCGATGCAATTGGTGCAAGGGCCACGGCATAACTGCAGGTGATGCTGCAGAGCTTGTAAGGCCTCACAAGCCAATCAGGGCACTGCCAAAGCATCAACAGCACGAACACCTTCTGTCAAAGCTCAGAGTCTTGAGATTTGCGACTCAGGCATGAGTGAGTGAACGAGCAACTGAATTCAGGATGCAGAGATGCAGCGTGCAGGCAAAGGGTCTCACCCGGAAGTGCATGAGCTTGCCAGGTGGGTGATTTCCAGCAATGTAGGCACACATGGCATGCACCCCAGGCTCGTTGAAGGTAGCCCACAGCTTGGCTCTCTTGCCTGCAACACACAGCTGACAGGTCAATGGTGTTGCAAGCAGTCACATCGTGATCCGAGGCACACTCAATGGTTTCAACACAACATCTGCAAATGATGCACTTGAGCCGGTTCTGGATTGCATGTACTTGACATTGACAAAATTCACATGCGTCGTGGCATTATGTCACACTGGAGATCATGCTGGGTAGCAGACAGTGCATGCTGGCAGATGCTCATCAGCCAGGTGTCAGAACATGAATGGCGTCACATGTTCAGTGCACAGCTTGTGACAGTGCATGTCTGGAAACAGTCCTACCAAAGTGCTTGAAGGCCAGCTCAGCCCACTCAACATAGTATCTGACATTCTCAGACTTGATCCAGCCACCTAGTTCATCAAACCACCGAGGGTGCACAAACCAATGCAGCGTGACATTTGCCTCCATGTTATGTCTGCATACAAATCGGGCCACCATTGGTTGTGCGCAATGCTGAACAAACACCTGACAACTACCTTGCAGTGCCTGCAATGTCCATCTTACACACTGTAATGTCGTGTGTCATGCCGCACATTGCTTGCATGCCAAGACTCAACATGCCACCATGCAGGCTATTCTGTATCCATGAGAACTTCAGGAAGGCATGGTAAGATGGTGTTGGTCACATCTGGTGCTTATGCTGCATGCATGTGATACATGAGCACTCAGTTGCTGTGACAGTCTGCTGTCTGGACTCACTTGTCCATACAGTCAAACATCTGATGGTATCTTTCAATGGCTTTCTGGTCTATCTGCCCTTGTGCCGGCATGATCCGGCTCCATTCAATGGAAAGCCTGAATGTATTGGATCCTGCAAGAAGTATGATGTGAAATTCAAGAGGGCTGCCTATAAACATGCCTTGGGTAGTGCCAAACTAGGTGCTGTAATGAGCTAGGAACAGCGCCATAGCAGGAGTCAGAGAATTGTGTGGCAAGGCGTACCCAGCTCCTTGGCAAGCCTGATATCTTGTGCATAATTGTTCCAGAAATCGCTGGACACTCCAATGCGCTCGTTGTTCATCACAACAGACTTGCCCAGTCTGTTCCAGGATGAGTGCACCATGGTGCCATCATGATTCGCAGGGTCAAGACCAGAGGTGTCCCCAGATGACAAGCTCAGTTTCAGGTCAACTGCCACCATCTTCTGCTTCTCATACCAGGCCCAGTTTGAGTTGGGGTCGCCTGTGCATACCACGAATATGTATTTGTCGTCCTGTTGGTCAGGACTGCAGCCGCAGGCTTGCTAGAAGCCTGATTGCTCACACCTGAGTTCTGGTAGACAGAGACCGCCACACCACATAGAAATTGTGGGTCGTCTTTCAAGTCACGACCGTTTGCGCTCATTCTGACTGCCTTAACAAGCACCCAGTCAAGGTGCTGCTGAAGACTGTCTCAGCTTAGGATCTTGGCAGTCAGGCCAGCCTGTCAGGATCACGAGTCGGTAGCAACTCAACCCCTGTGGCTGGATTAACAGCTTGACTGACGACGCAAAGAAGTAACAATACCTGAGAAATTGTGTGTAACTTTGACAACTACGTAGACATCACGCTTAGCCCAGATCAGTCGTGCCCCTCTTATGGGGTTCCCACAGCCGGTCGAGCAGCTGACCGCACAGTCAACTGCAGACTGAGCGAATGCAGATATGCGTTGTGTACCGTTGCGCCTGCCACCCAACAAGACCTGTCTAAACGGCACTGCTCTGCCTGGTTTTGATATATTCGAAGATAAAAGTGCTATATACAAAATTTATTTTTATGCAGAAATTCGTGCATGCAACACGTATCATGCATGCCCGGCCGTACTCTGCCACCATCTGCGCTGCTGAGTCTGCCAGATCCTTGATCAAGCGAAGCTTGTTCAGTCTCAGCGGTTACGCATACAAGCTTCTTTATGCAGCCGGTGTACACATGTGGAGCTCCTAAGACAGAATGCATGCAGTCAAAACATTGGCTATGAGATACAGGCTGCTCATTGACAAGCTTGTACCTGCATACTAGCTCGATATCCAAGGCAGAATGCCCAAGAGCATTCTGCCTTGGATATCTTTTTGTCAACCTTAAGGAAGGAAGCTTCATGCCAGGACAAAATAAACACGGGCATTGCCAAAGTATGCCTGTAGTCAGCATTCGGCTCACACCTCGTTTCAAGATTCTCTGTGAATCATCTGAAACACATGTCGTCATTGCAAAGCTTGCAAAGCATCATGCAGCAGGACCCCAGGCCTAAGCTCTTGGGGCCCCAGAATGGGGTCTCATCATTCCGCAAAACAGTTTCAGCTTTTCTCGCTCTGTACAGACTCTTGCATCACTCCCGCATCGCCGGAACCGAGTCACTGAACAAGCTACTTGTCTTGCTGGTGCTTGTGCTTTCAGCCTCAAAATATTTCCTAAGTGCTTCTGGCAGTCATGCTCAGAAGGGTACTGCAGCAAGAGGTTCTCGTCAGGTATGCCTTTTGTCGCCATCTGGAGAAAACCTACGACAGTAGGACAGTACGTCGTACCAGAGTCCTTGCTTTCATCATAAAAACAAACGCGCCCTTGCTCTGTCCAACTGCGACACATGCAATTTGTTTGCATGCGTTCTGTGCATGAACACGCAGCAGTGACAACTGGACGTTAGCGATAACGCCGACAACGCGAAACATTCACATCACCAAAGGCGCTTCTGCCAAACAATGACAATGGTGACTGGTTGTCGTAGGCATTTTGGGCAAAGTGGTGTATGCAGAACCTTTGCTGGTGGATCAGCAGGGGTTGGCAACTCCACCAAAGCTCCAAGCACTGGTGATGACCAACGTGGAGAGTCTGCAGCAAGTCAGCATGACGAAGACTATATGTCAAACCTGAAGGAAACCCAGGGCAAGGCCGGTGAGTAGCTTTCTGAGCGTCTTGTCTGTCAGACACGCTTGAAGCAGCAACATCATTCTCCACATGCTCTGCTTTCAGGCAACACATCCTTGTGACAAACAGGTGATGCAAAGGGCGGTCTGGGTGGTGGACAAATGTCACCTGGCTCAGCAGCTGCACAGGGTGATGCTGGAGATGACAGGGGTGGCAAGACAGACAAAACAGACAAGGCGTCCGGCAAGGCCAGTACTGAGGATGAAGACAACACAAATGCGATTGGAGGAACACAGACAAAGAAGGGCAAGGTTGGCACAGGGGCTCCCACTGACATTGGCCGCTAAACATGGTCACTGCAATCTGTCAACTGCCCAACAGTAGGCGGCCTGGGATGTTAGATCGACATTGTGTCTATGAGTTTGGCCATTGACATACATACAATAGTGGCATGAGGCCAATATACACACTTTAGAGCTGTGTGCTTTGTGCAACATGCTTGGCATCAATCCAGCCAATGTCCCATCAAAGTCAGCTGTTGTAACACTTGTAATTGTCACAGCCTACTGTAAAAGTTGCAGTCCTGGTTCCAAACAAGCTTTTGCAGCCTTTGCGCAGCGCTAGTGCTTTTCATGCGCAATACTGCATGCAATCTTCGGCATCATCAGCTTGTGTAGCATGATGTAGCCAAGTATGCAGATAGCTGCTTGCATGGGTGACATGTGCAGGTCGTATGATTTGATGACTACTAAACTGAACATGTCAGAGCCGACTGCTGAGAGTCTGTCATTGCTATAGTCGTGAGTGTAAATGCTGGGTGCTTTCTTCCAGGCGCAGCTCCTCATGGGGTTTGAGCCGTCTGAAGTACGCACTCACCATCTCATCAGTAACCTGCAGACTAACAATTTGCTCCAGCAACATATTGCGCTACACACGGTGATGCCAATGATGCTGACCTCAGCTATATATCCTGCTGGGAATCATACCATACATGCTATTTGTGCAATGCAACTCAAATGCAGTTAAGCTGCATACAGTCCATCCACTGAGCATCAGCAATAGAAATGCAACCACCTCATCAACAGTTGCAGGTTTCCAGCGAGCATTGTTGTCTTTCTCAATGAGCTTTGCCCGGATGCCCTCCACAAAGTCATTGGAGATGTGACACATGTGGTGCAGCAGCCGGTAGTCTTCTTCCAGCACTTTGGCAAGGGACATATTTCTGGCAGCCTTGACGTGCCTGAAACAGATCTTCTGAGAAGTTGGAGATCCCCTGCAAGTAGCCATCATGCCTCGCATCAGATACTGCCTCTGCAGAATCAAAGCAAGGCATACCTACACGCTCTGAAACTGTTACAGATGGCAATTGAACTTGTGACTGGACAAGATATGAAACAGAATATGGTAACAAGCTCGGCTAATGTCAGCTGCAAGTCACAGCACACATTCAGCAACATGCTGAGCATCCCACTATAGCACGCAGCAAGCTGTGCTTATATGCCAAGGCATCATGTCTGCCAATGCAACTCAGGCATGAGCTGCCGTTTTTGTCATCACATTTGTCATCACATTTGTCATCACATTTGTCATGACATCAAAGCTGCCATGACCTACCCATTCAGCAGCTTGAGGGTGGCTTGACTCCACTCATTATCCAGCTCCTTGAGTGATGCATGTATGGCCTCAACGCTGTCCTGGTTGAAACAGGCGTTCATCTCTGGCAGATGCAGCAGCAGGTCTGACTGCTGTGGGGGCGTGTCTTTCTCCTACAGTGCAAATCTTGTCAGCAGAGCGGCTCTATCTGGCAACAGAAGCCATCAGTACACCTCGGCAATCAGCAAATGCTGACTGATCATTCACGATTCTGCTGCAGCTGGGCTAGTCTATGCTGTTTAGGCTGTTCCAGCTGCTTGTGAATACTGCGCACCACACTCAATGGCCGACAGAAGATCAGTGCAGTCAACAACAGTGAGTCTGGACACACTGATTCGTTGTCTGGTGACAGCTGAAGAAGAGGAGCTGAAGAGTGCCATGAGCCCAGCAGGCTTACCTCAAAAGAGCTGATGAGATGATGTACAGCTGAGTGCTCCCCAGCCTTGGATCCCAGCCCTTGGATGGCCTCTTCCAACTCAGGCAGCCTGCTGGAAGGTAGGTAGTGGGTAGCCAGTGTGGACTCTTTCAGCTCAATGCCTACAAGTAGCAAAACATGCTACATATGTGCGTGTCCCGAATGCTGGTTTTGGAGAGCTGTTTGTGGGGATCTGTGTGTGGGCGAAATCTATCTGCTGCCTTGGAGCTTCTTTGCATAGGCTGCGGCAGCATGCTGTCAGTACAATCCGGGTATAAGTAAAAGGCCCAGCCAAGCAAACAACATGCAATGTCACAGCAGTCACATATACAATACTAGGCTTTGGCTGATTGCAGCTTACAAGCATGGCTGAAACAAGTGGGTATACACCATGCTTTGCACATGACGTGAGTAAAAGCTGGGATGACCTTTGAGGCGCTGGCCAGTGAGGGCCAAGTACATGCCCATCTCTCCTGGCAGGCGTGACAGGAAGTAGGCAGAGCCAATGTCCACAAACAACCCAATGCCACACTCTGGCATGGCAAACATGGATCTGCACGCTTAACAGTTCAGTTTAGTCGGCATCTGTTGGCAAACGTGAGTGCACAGCGTCAAGGGTCCCAGCAAACTCACAAAATGTCACAATGTTCTGTGAGAAGTGTCGCAAGATGCAAGGCTCACTGCATCAAGTGCTTGCGATCAGGCAGCAAAGTGACTCAATCTTTTCTGGACAGCAGCAGCCTTGACACAAGAAAGCAGGAGGAGCATTGGACAGGCAACAGCATGTAGGGCTACATGGCAGGATGCGTGTCACAGCCTACTTTTCTGTTGCGACTCGGAAGGAACCGTGTATGGACACGCCAGCTCCTCCTCCCATCACAATGCCATCCAGCAATGAGATGTAGGGCTTAGGGTACTTGGCAATCAGGTTGTTCATGGTATACTCGTGAGTGAAGAACCTGCACAGTTGCATGCAATGTTCAACACATGCCAGCGATGCAAGAGGGGGAAAATTTGCCATATCAGGTCAGCTTGCATGATCAGGTGGTTGTTGGCATGCTTCATTGCTGTGCTTCATGAATTCACAGCTTCATTCATTTACTGATGGTCATGCATATGTAGAACTGTGTGCAATGCCAAGGCAAAAGGAGACCTTGGGGCTTCTTCACGCTCGCCCTTCATGATCTGCTGGACAGTGGCTTTGACATCACCTCCAGCACAAAAGGCCTGCATGCAAGTCTTGTATCAGAACTCCAGACTCTAGAGGACTGCCTTCATTGGCTGCTGAGGCATGACTCAGCACTGTGTGGCTGCATGATAATTCGACAACATCTTGCTTGCAAAATGCGCCATTGTGTCAGGAAAGGATTCTGTGGTGTGACTCATCAGGGCGATTGTGTCAAGAGTACCTTGCCACCAGCACCTTTCACCACCACAGCATGAACATCACTGCTGTGTTGCCAGTTTCTGTATAGCCTCAATAGAATGTCCACCTGCACCAGGTATTAAACAATCAAGCAGCAGCTGAAAATTGTCCGTGCTGCGTTTTTTTAATGCTCTTCCAGTGCAAACTGCATCCAGCCTCAATCACCTACTACATTGGCTGCTTACCATGTCCTGATTCAAGGAGTTGAGGGCCTTTGGTCTGCATAACAGCCAAGGCATTGTCAGCTGCATTGCTATGCTGACCTGCTTCAAACTTCATGGTGCATGCATACACCCATGCAAGCAAATCTACCTGTTCAGTGTGACAGTGGCGATACCATTGTCAATGCTGGACAGCACCTGCGCAAGAGTCATCCTTACTAAGGTACATTGGCATGCAAGGTACTGCAGTCGAAAGCACGGTCTGTAGTGCACGCCTTGCATTACTCTGCTTTGAAATTAGGCAATGCATGCAACTCAATTTGTCGCACCGACGGCTCCGCCTGAGCCATAACGGTCGCGTCCCGGTGATCAGTCCGACCAAGTACGTATCGATTAATGCCTCGCGTCAGCGTCCGCGGGAGGCGGTTCAGGCGGATGGTAAACGATGAACTGGGTATCGTCAGAGGACGACTTTGCATGTGACTCGCAAGAGCAGATCGCGCAAATGCAGTTGTCGCGCTTGGCATTTGCGTTCCAAGCGTGCAACCACTGACGTGACGATTGGTATTCTAGTGCACGAGCTTAGCATCCAGCTCAGCAACAACTGACCAACACCTGACTCATTTCAGCCATGCATTTGCCTTGCTTTGATCAGTCTCTTCAGAGCTGTCAACCAGGAGCTGCACTCAACCCAATCACTTGTGGTCAGACTGACCTGCAGACACGCATACACTGCTTGTCAAAAAGTTGCTGGTGAGCAAACTGACAGGCCTTTCAGGCTCTTTTCACAGCAACATACAACATCATGTTTCACGTAGCCATCAAGCTGCAATTCAAGCCAGATAGTTGAGAATCAGACCAGGCCTCTGTAAGCTGTAAGCTTGTGCACCAGAACACCAATCGTCAGTGACCTTGAGACACTCACTGTTTTCCTGCTGCATTCAAAAGGATGGCAGAACCAATCACAGGCTGCCTAGCCAACAAAGTATTGGCTGGCAGTCATCAGCCGTGTGTAGGTCCTTGTCTGGCCGTGTTGCAGCATATGCTTTCAAGCGCAGACAGACTGGCAAGAGATGAACGCACTATGCCAAGCAGATGCAGACATGCAGCTGCCCTTGAGTGTGGTAGCTGCATTTCTTGCAACTTACAAGCTTGCCTGGACATGCTGCCATCAACTGTTGAGTTTGCCGTTGTGGCGTTTGCGTGCAGTAGTCTTTCAGGAGTAAAACTGCCAGTGCACTTGTGCACAATAAACATCTTCAAAGCGTTCATGCTCACCTCAGTCGCTCAGTTGCGGCTGACTGGAGTCAATGAAAGCGCATGCCAAGGCACATGTTGATCAGCCACAAAGTGGCCGCAGCCTGTAAGGCATGCGTGCCTTTACGTGTGTGCCAGAAATAAGGAAAAATACACATTGTGGAAGCTACCTCGTGCCAGAAGAAGCAGCTAAGGCACACAAGCATGCTTGTATCCACCAGGCAAGTCACGCTTTCAACAACCTTGCGCCTGTCTGCAAAATCCCTACAGGAAGATTTTGCTGACAACCTCAGAGCCCCCATAGGTACTTGGATATGTGTGTTGTGCAATGATGCACGTCGTGTTCAAAGGTTCTTTGACTTGCTCACTGCTTCACGCATGCTTGTTGCAAGTTCTGTGCCATGCAAAAAAGGGATCCAATCAGTGATTTTGAACGTCTCTATGTTGTGGATGCAGTTCATAGACTAGACATCGTTGAAGATGTTGTCAAAGCCGCTTGATTGCTGCCAACAAGCTGGCAACAACAAAGAAGTGATAGAGTGGCAGATAGATCCCTGTTGTCTGTGTGTCACGTACAGCGTGTGCAACGGTTAGCCATCGGGAGCAGGTTCAAGTACAGCAGCAGCGTTTAATCAGGAGCCTGTCCCTCATAAATTGATCGTAAGTTGGAATGCAGCCAAACTTATGCTCAGCAGCCTGCTCAACCACCTTCTTGCAGATGCTGGCAGTACATGACCCTGACCTCATGTCAACCCAAGTCTGCAGACTTTACAACAGCTGATCATTCTGACATGTTATTTGACACTGTTATATTTTGCTCCATCTGCTCGTGCGCGTGTGTGTGTGTGTGTGTGTGTGTGTGTGTGTGTGTGTGTGTGTGTGTGTGTGTGTGTGTGTGTGTGTGTGTGTGTGTGTGTGTGTGTGTGTGTGTGTGTGTGTGTGAAATGCTTGTTAAATCATTCACTGCAGTCTGCCTGGTGTTCTATTTCATCCAACTTTGTCAATATCCGCCTTGTGTTGCAAAGTACTTTTGCAACAGGCTATACAGCCCTGACGCCTAGCCACCGGCAGTGTGTCTAGACAGATCTGTCTAGCTAGACTACAGTAACACTATAGTGATGACTGCTGCTGTAGCCAGCAGCGCTACATCAGACACAGGTCTATCCTGACATTGGACAGGTGATGCTAATAAGCGTAATTAGTGCTTTGGGTCACCAGTACTACTCCTTGAAATACACAAAGCAACTTTATGCGGCTTCGTGCCTATGTTGCGCTCATGTGCTGTGACGTCAGAGCGTCGACGCTTCTGCAGAATAAGAGGCATAGATGCATACATGGATTTGCTGCGAGACACGAGAGTGGTAGTAGGGGTGACGCGCATGCATGACTCAAATTATGTCACAAGCAACACAATTTGAGTCACACAACACACGCACTGATCCCTGACAGACACGGCATGACATCATGTATTTTAGCATTCCCACGAAGAAGAAGATCTCGGCCTTCTGGTCAACTCTGGTCAACTCTCTGCACTTTCGCTTAACAACACAGTTTGTTAGATGCCTTTCGGTGACGGGCATTAAGATAAACGAAAAGCAATGCATCGCAATGGTATGCCACAACGATCTCGGGTCCTGTTGCGATAGCGCAGAGCCTGCTAAAAATGGTTCAGCAATCCTGGAACCGGTTGCTTGTCAGCAACCCACCACACCGTAAAGTGAGTCCCGAGGCCTCGGCCGTGCGATTCTCACCTCGATGGATGAGAAGGCACTTGGCGTGCATCTTTTGCCTCCTGCTTGTAGCTCTGGTGCTTGGCCTCGGCGCCTTGACAGGGTACACAGGTAAGTAGACTCGTTGACTATAGCAGGTTGGCATAGCAATGACGACGCGTCAATAGTGTCAGTCAATGCTTCAGCAATCGTCTCCTTATTTACAGGGCGTATAAGAGGTTTCAAGACTACATATTGCGAGGACAGCGTATTGGAGCAGCTGTTGTTAGCTAAGGCCATAGTTGATGGTCCCATGAAAGCGAACAGCACTTCTCCAGAAGGTGCTCGCTTATACCGGCAATCCAAAGCCCAGATCCAAGCGTATCTGGAAGTCTGCAATCAGTGCAGAACTTACTTAGCATGGGCTGCCTTTCATATCCACCAAGTAACACTGAAGGTTGTCACTCCATTCAACCCCCTGCAAGCTTGGGGCAGAAGTTTTCTGGCACTGTTGCAGACACTTGAGAGTGGCAGACTGGTAAGCTTCTGCTGTGTTGTTTGACTGGTTGATTGTACTTATTTGCCGCAACTCAATTAATTCTGCAAAGATTTAAGCTAGCTTCAGCTTGCTCAACAAAAGTCTGCTGTTTTTAAAAATTGGTATGGCGCAGTTACAGTCACAGTTTGTCAACGTGAACCAAGCAAGCCTTGCCTTGCAGGTGCTGAGCCTTGCCATCATTGCCACATTGGCAACCTTTGTGTACATAAGCATTATCAAGCATAGACATTACCTCTATGAGCAGCAACCCCACTCCCATGGAAAGGCCTCTGCAGAGGGGGTGATTGGTCGCATTCCAAAGCGCCTGACACTGCTGCGGCTACTGGAGGTCACTGGCACAGATGACCTTGACGCTATGGTACGCAATTGTGTCCTGTCTACATGAGAGTCGCTGCTGACATTCTGAAGCTGCAATGTGCCCGTGGCCTGTGGATATCAGTAAACCACCCACAGCTTGATATCTGCAATGTTGGGCTTACTGGAAGGAGTAGTCTGTGCTGTGCTGCAATTTTTCAGCATCAAAGCAGCTAATCATCTTTGCTTATGTCAATTGTGACACTCTGCTCACAGCTGGTTTAGATCATTGATGTTGTGTCTGTAACTGTTGTCCAGATGGAGTCTGAACACCATGTTGTTTCAGTAAATGTGATTTTTTGTTTTCCTGTTTGCTCCACTGCAAGATACGCTTCTGATGATGGGAAAGCAGAACCTGAGCATCTTATGCTGTCTTGCAGGTGGTCTTTCTCTTGGTTGGCGTTCATCTTGTGTGGCGCATGGCTTCTGGTCTCGCTACCTGCCTAGCTATGACATGGCAGGCTTGTGCCTTCATTGCTGCTGCTGCACAAACCCGCCTAGTGTCCACTCCCCTTCAATGGACCAGATCATTCCTTACCTTATGCCAGACCAAGGCAAAGCAAGGATGCAGCGCCTCTGTGTCCAGGATTGTGAGTGTGTTCAAGGCTTGCACAGGGCAGACAGCCCGTGCAAACAAGATGACAGCTGATCTGCAGCTGGTGACAGCAGAGCGTGATGGGCTGGCAGCCAGGCTTCAGGTATTGCACTGGCCCATATGCTGCGCAACCTGTTTGTGCAGTTTGCCACATAGTGTGCTTGCATGGTACATCAAAGTCAAGCCTTAGCTCAATGCAGTCATGCGATCACAGAGCATTTGCTCCTAACAGATGCACTTCACTGCCACTGTATCTTCATCAGGTCTGCATTGTTCAAGCAACAGTAGAGGCAAAAGTACTGCTATATTGCATGGCCGACGTGTGTAACAACACTGCCCTTGCCTCTACTGTGCTTGATTGCAATCGGCCGTCCTTTGACCAGTGTGTATGCTTGCAGGCTGCCAAACGTGCTAGGACTACCACTGATGACTACCTTCATGACTTGCTGAGGAAGAGCGAGAATAGGGCACTTGAGGCTGAAGGGCAAACCCGGCATTACAGCCAGCGAGTCAGGACCTTGGAGTGGCAGAAGTTCCATGACAAACAGTCTGACGGTGGTTTGGCGCAGAATTATGACAGTCTAACTGCTTTGTTAAGCCGCACCAGGCAAGAGAAGAGGCAAGTTGAGGAGCGCCTGCATGGCACCTTTACCCATGTGTCATCTCTGGAGGAGAAAGCAGCCAGGGCCGAGCAGTCACATGCAGCTGAGCTGTCTGCTGTCATCGCCAACCTTGAGCTCAGCAAGAAGGTGAGACTGCTCAAAATAAATGTATGTCATATACTGTGCCTGGTAGCATGCGCGGTCTTGCGACTTATGGGAAGGACGTGTGAGTTATGCCATGCCTTGCACTGAATCATGTATGCTTCACATCAATACAGGTGGTCCATGAGTCACAATGACCACCACATTTTGACTATTTGTCCACTATCAGTCAACAATGAGCTAATCGCATCTATGCATGGGCCTGACCGTAAGTTTGCAGCTACATAGTACTCATTGTTGTCACCATGTGCAAGATCTGACACAGGGTGTTGCAAACTTCATGGCTTGTTAAGACAAGGCAGACAAGTCTGCTTGTTTGATGCGTCACTTGCAGTGTCATAACTCTGCCTGATGCACTTGTGCCTGTGACTGTGATGTCATTGCCAGCAGACATCACATAGGCAGCACCTGTGTTCATGTACTCAGACCAGAATATGTCCAAAACAGGTTGCATTGTTTTGGTGCTTAAGAGTGGTCAAAACACAGGCACTGAACTTATGGTCATGCCACTTCTGTGCGCCCACCCTCTGTCATTTCCTATTGTGACATGGTTCCTTCTGTCTTGCAGGACCTTGTGCAGTCAGAACAAGCCCGCGCAGCTGCAACAAACAACTCAGCTTCTTTGACCGCTGAACTCCAGTTACTCAAATCCTTCTGTGACAGTCAAACACACAAGCTCGCCGAGTCTGGTGCTGATTTGTATATTTCAGATCATCTACGCAGCGGCTTAGAGCAGCGCCTTGAGGAACTTACAGCTCAGCGTGACAGGCTTGCTGACCATGTTGAGTCTCTCAGGAATGGCAAGTTTGCTCAGGATCAAGAGGTCAGGGCTGCTGAGTTCAAGTGTGTCAACCTGCGCCAACAGCTGGCAGAGGCCCACTCAGCCAAAACAGAGCTTGCTCTGCACGCCTATGAGCTTACAGCAGAGAAGCTTGCTGTGTGCGGGCAGCTGCTGCAAGTCAGAGGACAGAACACTCAGCTTGCATCAGAGCTAACAATTGCGGTGACAGAGAAAGCTGATGACAGGAAGCAGCTACAGCAGCTGCAGAGAGGCAATGGTGACCTGTCAGCTCAGCTCACAGCAGCGTTGTCAGGCAAGGCTGCTGCTGAGCAACATGCACAGCAGCTGCAGAGAGGCAATGATGACTTGTCAGCTCAGGTCACAACTGATTTGTCAGGCAAGGCTGCTGCTGAGCAACATGCACAGCAGCTACAAGCAGGCAATGATGACTTGTCAGCTCAGGTTGCAACTGCTTTGTCAGGCAAGGCTGCCGCTGAGCAAAACGCACAGCAGCTCCAAGCAGGGCATGCTGACCTGTCAGCTCAGCTTTCCGAGGCTCTGACAGGCAGATCAAAAGCTGCAGAACAGGTGCAAGAGCTACAGGCAGGCTCTGACATGCTCTCTGCTCAGCTGGTGGACGCCTTGACATCAGGATCAGCAGCTCAGAAGCAGCTACACCAGCTGCAGACAAGCAACACCACCCTTGCTGAAGAGCTGGCAACCACCACCCAGAAGCTGCAGCAGCAGAAGGCAGTCAGCACCAGTCTGCATGCACAGATGGCGGATGTTCTAGCAGGCAAGGAGGGCTCAGAAAGGCAGCTGGCTGTGCTTGGAGGCCAGAAAGAGGAGCTGCAGCTTCAGCTGACGGCTGCTGCAAAAGAGGCTGCACAGCATGCTACCCACATAGGTCGCAGCTTTGTGGCCCAAGAGCGTCTGCAGGTACTCACTGTTCCCTTGCACAGACGTGCTTTTTGAGTCTCGAACATGTGTCGCCTTCCAGGCAGCTTCCTTTCTACGTGCTTGGCCAGACAACTTTTGCCATGATCTTTTACCTAACTCAGCTGTTGCAGTTTGACAAGTCATCATGCATCTGATGTAAGGCCGCGCGCGAATACATGCTGCCCTTGTGCTTTAGTCATTGCACACCAAGTCATGTGCTTTGCGCCGTGGCATTGTCTGGCTCCAACACAGCTCTTCTGGTATAGGTCCAGTTGACTGCCAAGTCTGAACAGAACCAGCAGCTGGCAGACAAAGTTGGTGAGCTTGAGGCAGATGTGAGCAGGCTGAAGGCAGAGTCCCTCAAGGAGCTGGCTGGCCTGCAGAGCCGCCAGGACGCTTCTCTGGAGCATCTGCGCCTCTCTCGAGTTGAGCTGGAAGCCATGTCAGCACAGGCACGGGCCAGATTTGAGCGCAAGGCAGAGCAGCACGCTGAGGATGTGCAGCAGCTGCAGCAGCAGAGGGACAGGGAGGCAAGGGTTCACAGTGAGGAGGTGACAAGGCTCAGGGCTCTGCTTGAGGTGGGGAAGCGCTGCAATATGCCTCACAAAGAGCATCACATGCAGTGTGCTGTGACTAGCTGGTATCATCATTTGAATATGATGTGTCATACCTATGTCATGTTTTGTCTTCAAGTACCAGGACACATCCTGCTCAGTGTTAAAAGCATTAGTCTGGCCCAGCTGGGGAAGCAAACATGTTCTGAAAAGTGTTGCACATACAGCTTGTGTGACAGCACTTGCGCTTGGCCTGCAAAGTTCTTGAACTGTCTGTGTTTGTCAGTGACAAGACTTGCCTGGTTGTCACAATGGAGCTGCAATTGCATGGCTCTCAGCAAACTTGCACTGTTTGACTTTGAGTCCGTTGCTCTGTCAGGAGTTGCGTGCACACAGACAGCGAGTCTTGTATTCTCTGTGCAGGCTAGAGCAGCAGTGCCTGACAAGCAGCCCAACAACCTGGCTGCCAACATTCCCAACCCCAACCTTGCCCCTGTAGGAGCTGGAAAGGCTGTGCCTGCCTTTCCATCCCCCTATGCAAAGGGCATTGTGAGCAGTGAACAGGCAACACCTGCCCCTGCAGCAGGAAGCAGTCAGGTAATTCACACTGTACTATAGTTGCTGTTGTGCGATGCATTGCATGGTGGTGAGTGCAAAGCTCAGAGTGTGCACTAGCTCACACCTGTGCTCTACCTATGTGCTGCACATGGTGGAGGGCCGGCTTCACCACATGCCTATTGCTGTACCCACATATTCTCATGCTTATATATGCCTGAGGCAACATTTTCAACAAAGTGTGGTGTCAGCTGTCAGACTTTGTTTTTGCATGTTGGCAGTGTTGCTAAGTCTAACACTAACACCATGTCAACCAAAATCTACACTACATGCCCTTACATGACTTACAAAGAGCATCACATGCAGTGTGTTTTGAGTAGCTGCCATCATTTGAATATGATATGTTGTAATCTGTGTCATGTATTGTCTTCAAGTACCAAGGCACATCCTCCTCAGTGTAAAAAACATCGATCTGACCGAAATGGAGAAGCAAACACATCATGGAAAGTGTCACACATACAAATTGTGTGACAGCACTTGCGCTGTGCTTGCATATTTTTCAAACACAGTCTGTCTGTGTTTGTGAGTGACAAGACGCGTGTTGTCACACTTGAGCTGCGTTTGCACTCATTGACTATGAGTCTATTGCTCTGTGGAAACCTCCCTTCAGACAGGAATCAGGCTTGTATCTTTGTGCAGGCTGAAGCAGTGGTGCCCGACAAGCAGCCTAACAACAGGGCTGCCAACATCCTCACCCCCAAGCTCCCCCCCGTAGGAGCTGGAAAGGCTGTGCCTGCCTTTCCGTCCCCTTCTGCAAAGGTCAGTGTGAACAGTGGAAAGGGAGCTCCCTCTGCTGCACAGACTTCCCCTGCTGACTCCCCTGCAGCAGGAAGCAGTCAGGTGTTTCACATTGTACTACAGCTGCTGTCGTCCAACGCATTGCACAGTGGTGATCATTGCACAGCTGAGATTGTGTGCTATCTTGTACCTGCACTCTACCAATGTGCCGGACATGGTGAAAGGCTGGCTTCAGCACATGCCTATTGCTATACCACATGTCCTATTTTGACACATGCCTGAGGCAGTCTTTTCAACAAAGTGTGGTGTTAGCTGTCAGAGTTTGTTCATGCATGTTTGCAGTGTTGCTAAGTCAGACACTAAGACCATATGGACCAAATTCTATACCACATGCCCTTGCATGACTTACAACAAGCATCAGATGCAGTGTGTTTTGTGTAGCTGGCATTATTTGGACAAGATGTGTCATTCCTGTGTCTTGCTTGTCTTTGAGTATGGTGTGACTTTGACAACAAGATGCATCCCTGCTCAGTGACAGAAACATCAATTTGACCCACCTGGGGAAGCAAACACGTTTTGGACAGTAAGACACATACAATTTGTGTGACTATGCTTGCGCTTAGTCTGCATACTTTTCAAATCGGCTGTGTTTGTCAGTGACAAGACTCGCTTTTTGTCACACCAGAGCTGCGTTTGCATGGTCTCAGCAAACTTGCACTGTTTGACTTTGAGTCCGTTGCTCTGTCAGGAGTTGCGTGCACACAGACAATGAGTCTTGTATTTCTGTGCAGGCTGGAGCAGCAGTGCCTGACAAGCAGCCCAACAACCTGGCTGCCAACATCCCCAAGCTCCCCCGTGTAGGAGCTGGTAAGGCTGTGCCTGCCTTTCCATCCCCTTCTGCAAAGGGCATTGTGAGCAGTGGAAAGGCAACATCTGCCAAGGCCTCCAGCCCAGGAAAGGGAGCTCCCTCTGATGCGCAGGCTTTCCCTGCCAACCCCCCTGCAGCAGGAAGCAGTCTGGTAATTCACATTGAACTACAGCTGCTGTTGTGCGAAGCATTGCATGGTGGTGAGTGCACAGCTGAGATTGTATGCTAGCTCATATCTGTGCTCTACAAATGTGCTGGACATGGTGGAGGGCTGGCTTCACCATATGCCTATTGCTACACCACAAGTCCTATTCTGACACATGCCTAATGCAAATCTTTCAACAAAGTGTGGCGTCAGCTGCAGAGGTTGTTGATGCATGTTTGCAGTGTTGCTAAGTCAGACACTAAGTCCATATCGACCAATTTCTACATCACATGCCCTTGCATGACTTACAAAGAGCATCACGTGCAGTGTGCTGTGAGTAGCTGGCATCAAATGAATATGATATGTTGTAATCTGTGTCATGTTTTGTCTTCAAGTACCAAGGCACATCCTCCTCAGTGTCAAAAACATCGATCTGACCCAACTGGAGAAGCAAACACATCATGGAAAGTGTCACACATACTAATTGTGTGACAGCACTTGCGCTGTGCTTGCATATTTTTCAAACACAGTCCGTCTGTGTTTGTGAGTGACAAGACGCGTGTTGTCACACTTGAGCTGCATTTGCACTCATTGACTCTAAGTCTATTGCTCTGTTGAAACTTCCCTTCAGACAGGAGTCAGGCTTGTATCTCTGTGCAGGCTGGAGCAGCGGTGCCTGACAAGCAGCCTAAAAACACGGCTGCCTACATCCCCACCCCCAAGCTCCCCCCTGTAGGAGCTGGTAAGGCTGTGCCTGCCTTTCCCTCCCCTTCTGCAAAGGGCAGTGTGAACAGTGGAAAGGGAGCTCCCTCTGTTGCACAGACTTCCCCTGCTAGCCCTCCTGCAGCAGGAAGCAGTCAGGTAATTCACATTGTACTACAGCTGCTGTTGTGCAATGCTTTGCATGGTGATTATTGCACAGCTGAGGTTGTGTGCTGCACCCTACCAATGTGCTGGACAAGACTTTTGACCAAAGTCTACACCACATGTCCTTGCATGACTTACAAAGAGCATCACATGCAGTTTGTTTTGAGTAGCTGCCATCATTTGAATATGATGTGTCGTATCTGTGTCTGATTTGTCTTCAAGTACTAAGACATATCCTGCTCAGTGTCAAAAACATCAGTCTGACCCAGCTGCAGAAGCAAACACGTACTGGAAAGTGTCGCACATACAGCTTGCGTGACAGCTGTGACAGCACTTGCGCGTTGCCTGCAAAGTTTTCAAACTGTCTGTATTTTTCAGTGACAAGACGCGCGTTGTTGTCACCCTTGAGCCGCATTTGCACGCCTTTCAGCAGAGTTGCATTGATTGACTGTGAGTCTAATGCTCTGTTGAAACCTGCCTTCAGACAGGAGTCAGGCTTGTATCTTTGTGCAGGCTGGAGCAGCATTGCCTGTCAAGCAGCCCAACAACAGGGCTGCCAACATCCTCACCCCCCAGCTTGCCCCTGTAGGAGCTGGAAAGGCTGTGCCTGCCTTTCCATCCCCTTCTGCAAAGGGCATTGTGAGCAGAGGAAAGGCAAAACATGCCGATCCCTACACAAAGGTAATTCACATTGTGCCGCAGCTGCTGTTGTGCGATACATTGCATGGTGGTGATTGCACAGCTGAGATTGTGCGCTATCTCCCAACCTGTGCTCTACCAACGTGCTGGACATGATGGAGGGCTGGCTTCAGCACGTGCCTATTGCTGTACCCACATGTTCTCATGCTTACATATGCCTGGGGCACATTTTGCAGAGAAGTATGGTTTCAGCTGTCAGAGTCAGTTAGGTTGCCAAAACATACACTCAGAAATGACAACCAAAATTAAGACCACATGCCCATGCATGAATCAGGCAATGATAGGAACAATACCTATGTGCACAGGCTGTTCTGCCAGCTCTCAAAAAGAGCCCTGCTCAGGACAAAGCTGTCCCGAGCAAGCCAGCTACCCCCAAGCATGGTTCAGACAGAAAGGTGGCGGCTGGGCCAGAACCTGGCTCAACACCACTGCAAGACCTGTCCAATGGCAGCAAGCCGGCCAGGTCCAGCGCTCCAAGTCCCCTGAAAGACTGCGCCAAGAGCAGCCATTCGGCTGACAAGAAGGCAGTCACTGGTGATACTGCTGCCACAACATTGGCAGGCTTCAAGCTGGACCAGCCGGCTGCAGAATCGCTGCTATTGTCAGCTTCTAAGGAGAGCAAGAGCCTGACATTGAGTGTTGTGGACAAGGCCATGAGTCATAGCAGCAGCACTGGCATGCAGGCCTTGAATAAGGGCATGTCCCCTCATGGCGTGGTCAAGGGTAGAGCAGCAGGCAACCCCTCTCACCACCTCAAGTCTAGAAGGGCAGCTGATGCTAGCAGCCGCACAGTCAGCAGCACAGGAGTTGTGAGCGCGCAGTCTACGACACAGACTGAGCCCTCACTCTTTGCATTCTCTCCCTTCAGAAGCGTGAAAGGGCAGCAGGCCGAAGGGCAGCAGGAGCAGAGTAAGGCAGCTCCCCAACTGGCAGCTATGGCCACCACCTGGAGCAACCCAATGTTTGCCTACTCCATTCCCCCCCCCTAGCTTCTGTGGATCTGCGCAAGCATCAAGCGCTGTCCCTGATGACCACACAAAGCCAAAAGCTCATGGGCCGCTCCCTCCGGAGCCAACCAGACACACTTTGAGCACAGCAGCAGCGAAGCCTAAAATGTCAAGTCCTACTCTTGATAACCTCATCAGGCAGATGCAGCGATTAGGCATCGCAGCATCTGGTTCCAGCTCCTCCTCTGAGCAGGAGTCAGTGCTGCCGGCAGTGGCTGATCCTGCAGATGCACTGCAGCGCTCTGCTGATGCTGCTCTAGCATCCAGTGCTCCAGCAGGGACTCTATCTTCCTCTGACTTCACCATGCCCTCCCAAAGCACACCTGGTGCTGGCAGCACTGATCAGGCCGCCTTGCTTGTTGCGGAGCCACTTTCAGCTGAGGACCCCGCTGCATGCTTAGCTGAGACTGCAGACGGGTCTGTGTCTGAACTTTCAGAGCCATCTGGTACTCACTAGGACAATGCCAATGTCAGGTTTGGCAGTCCCACCTCTGACAGTGAGCAGCCAGAGCAGGCAAGCGCAGTGGTACAGACAGCACAGGCTGGTGTCTCCAGCACAGACCAAGCCCAAGGTGCTGCTGCATCCACATCCACAGAGGAGCCACAGGCTGCTGCTGCTGCTGCCATCACATGGCAGGCACCCTTTGCCTCAGCTACCAAAGAGCACCAACATTCTCCTGCTGCTGCTGCTGCTGCTGGGTTGGAGATGTCAGGCTTAGCTGGCAGTCCCATGATGGCGTTTACCCCAGCTGCATCTCAGGCTTCAGACGCTTCACATGCTGAGCTGTATGCCATACTAGATGCTGGCTTAGTGGACAGCCTGAGTCCCACCCCTGCAAGGTTTAGTACTGATGCTCCAGCTGTAGGCAGACGCAACGTGTCACCAGTCCCATTTGGTCCACTCAGCAGCTGGACTGTCGCTGACGAGGATGCACTCCAGGCTTCAGCTGTTATGGACTCCTTTAGTCAAGCAGCACTTCAGACAGAAGGCATCCCTGACTTCGACAATGCCCACGGTGTCCTGGGCGACCAGATGTTGGGGGACGTCATGAGCTTGGATGAGATGCTGGTGGGGTTTGACACTCTGCTGACAACCAGCTCTCCACAGACATGGGATGCTCCTGCAGCATCTCAGGAAGCAGTCTTACAAGCTGGTTTTGACCAAGGCAGCTTGGTCAGTGGTGGGATGGAGGCAACAATCATCGATACTCATCAGCATGGAGGGTCACAGGCTGCTGACAACCCCAGTGCTGTTGAATCAGGGCAGGCCAGCTCTGAGCCTGCTTTCACTGGAGCTCATGCTGCGGAACTCCTTGCTGGAGACAACAGCTTTCTAGACCTCAGGTAACCCTCCTTCCTTGTATGCTGCCGTGATGCTCATGCACAGCCATCCTATCTGAGCAAGCCTGATGTGGTCAACTGGATTGCAAGCATGCCACTCACTCAGCTGTGACACCTTGCAACTGTCAAAGCTCAATGCTGAGCACATTGCAAAATAGAGTACTGAGTTGTGAGCAAAGTATGCCTTTGTCATCACAAGATATGCGTAACATCTGACCGGGCACTTTGAATGCAGGGGCAGCAAGCCAGGGGTCCTGTCTCACATGACAGACCAGGACATTGAGGCCATCCTGCTAGCAGACAGTCCGTGAATAGAGCAGCTGCTATTACTGAGTTCATGATGCGTTGAACGTGTTGTACCATTGTCACATGCAGCAGACATTTGAAGAGGATGCTGCGGCAGCTGGTTACATGCTGATCTCGGCAGCCAAACAGCTGAGATCATAGACCTACAACAATTGTTTGCTATGAAATAGAGAAGCACAGCCCATGGCAATGTACACACTATATAGATGACAATCTGAGCCTTCATATATTATATAGTCATCCAGAATAAGGCTGTATTCCGCCTGTGGCCCTGTCATCAACACCCATTAGATATATATGATACAAATGCTGTTGCAGCAACTCTGCATACAATCTAGCTAGCATAGGTATATTGGTCAGCAGTTCTATTTTCATGACTGCAAACATAGCCTTCAAGGTGCATCTCAACGCATTGCATAGCCTAGCACAATCTTGCTTAACTGCATATTGTATTGAGTTAATCTCTATGATCCAGGCATTTTGACAAACTCTGCAAATTAGTGGGAACGTGTATCTGAGATCCAATCTACCAAGCTTGCCTTAAAGGAACCCTAGCATGCTTGATAAAGGCACATTGAAGTCTTAATGAAGTTGTCACAATTTTACATGAACCTGCATTACCTACTTGGCATAACAGCTCAAGTGACAGGTATGGATCGCAGAGGAGTCTGTGAGGATGCAGAAGTTGTAGGCCGCACAGTCTCCATGGGTGGCAATACTGAAGTTGCTTTCAGATCTTTTCAGGACTCCCTTTGAAGGTCCGTCAGAGCCGATGCCCGCGCGATGGACGACCCACTGTATGTCCTGGGCTTCCTCCACCAGGTACTCCATGACAGCTTCGTTGTCTGCGTGCTGACCCGCGAAACCGCGCGCAATAGTGTGCTTTATCGTCCACAGAACTGCTGACAACTGCCCCTTGTAAGGCGTGCTCAGACCTCCAGCCTGATACAAGAAGCCTTTTACGCCATGCCGCCGCATTGCCGGAATCAGTTTCTTCACGAGTGCGGTGTTGATCTTGGCATTTCGCTGCAGTTTGACGTCTCCAAGCATACAGATTACAAAGTCAGTTCCGTGCACTAACTCATCAAGATTGTCTACGTCGGTAATAGAACCCTGTTGCACTTGGAGGTTCGGGCTCTGTACTGCCAGCTTTGTGGGATCTCGCACAAGTGCCCTGATCCTATGGCCAGCTTTGAGGGCCAGCGACACAAAATGCTTTCCTGTTCCGCCCGTAGCGCCAAACACCAGCAACGTTGACAAGTTCTGCATGTTGTAGTTCTCCTTTGGCCTGAAGCAAGCATCATGGATTAGCTACAAGCAGGCAGGCATCATCTGTATGTTGCACCTACGATACGTACAGCAGCAGTCAACAGTCTGCATCATCGTCTGTGTGTGCGTCTGACTATTGCCATAAGAAGTCGCACTTTCGGACAGACTTTCGCATGCCAAAATAAAGTGTGAACACGCAGCCTGACAGCCTGATTGCAGCAAACATGGCTGCTGCTCTCGGTAGGAGGGCAGTCGGTGCCTTGGCCAGTGCTGTGTCACACAGAGGTGCTTGTGCGCATCATCAGAGCCCTTGCGCAGCGTCCGAGCTATTGTCCAGGTATTCAACGACATGGAGAGTAGACGCATGTCTTTCCCGATGAAAACAAGAACCTGCAATCAAGTCAGCAAAGTACTCTTTGACGCAGGTTCAGCGCACAAAGTCATGATGGCCTGGCGGCTGCATGCTGGCGCAGGGGGTTTGCAGCCCCTGCATATGACATCAACACCAGAACCAAGCAGCACTTAAACGTTGGCACGATAGGTCACGTCGACCATGGCAAAACGACACTCACCGCAGCCATCACCAAGGTCAGCATATTTAGGATCTCATATCGACAGTGACAGGCAACGTTATAGGCATGCTTATATGGCTTGTGACCTTAGACAGTGTGTGATGTTCAGCAAGCTACAATGCTCTGGCAACTCGTGGGATGATCTGTACAGGTACTCGCTGAGACAGGTGGAGCAACTGCCACAGCCTTCGAGCAAATTGACAAAGTAAGTTGTTTTGCAGAGGCAAACATTCACGTGGTGGTGCACCATATATTTTGCATTGCACATGATGAAAAATTGGCTGAGACTGTGGTCATGTTGCTAACAGGCTCCGGAAGAGAAGGCACGTGGTATCACCATTGCCACAGCACATGGTATGAGTCCATCACAAGCAGTTGATGATGCTGGCCTTAGCCTTTTGTAAAACACATGTTTGTTGTTGCTTTTGCACAAGTGCTGCAGTTGTGTGACGTTTGAAAATGCATGTGTGGTGTGCTGTGCTTGCTCTTGTGGCATTTGTCGCTTGGCTGAACAGAATTGCTGCCTGCAGTGGAGTACCAGACAGACAAGCGGCATTATGCTCATGTTGACTGCCCTGGACATGCTGACTACGTCAAGAACATGATTACAGGAGCAGCACAGGTATAATCATACAGCTTCTGCTTGTGAAGGGATCTTGCCCAATGTTCAAAGCATTGTTGTGTTTAACACTCCTGTCAGCTTGCCATGCAGAACAAAACTTGCAGCCTTTGCTCTGCACAGAGTACATTTTGATGCAGCTCGCAAAAATTGTGTGGCATCTCACATGTGGCTTGGGTCATCAGTAATGGGGTGTGCCTAAGGCATCTCATCCAGGAGTCTTCCCACTCTCACATTGTTACTCATTCAGCAGCCACATGCGCGGCCAATCATGTGTCTTCTGTCGCAGATGGATGGAGCCATTCTGGTGGTATCAGCTACAGACGGCCCCATGCCTCAGACACGGGAACACATCGTGTTGGCACGGCAAGTGGGTGTGCCCAGCATTGTCTGCTTCCTCAACAAGATTGATGCAGTTGAGGACGAGGAGCTGGTTGAACTTGTAGAAATGGAGCTGCGTGAGCTGCTGTCCTTTTACAAGTTCCCTGGGGATGACATTCCAATTGTTAGGGGGTCAGCGCTGGCGGCTCTCAAGGGAGACAACCCAGAGATTGGCAAGTGAGCGTCTGGTCATGGCTGTTGAATTCTTTTGTTGGTGATAGCTTGCGCTTGAATTGTACTTGGTGTCACAGTGCAAGACATGATAGTAACATGAGCCTGCATTATGCATGCTGCTAAGCCATCACAGACAATTCAACAAAAGGCCTGTGACCTTGCATCCAACAGCAAATCACAGACTGCATTCATTAACTGTGTCATACACATGGGAATTGAAGCATGAATAATTGCAGCCCAGACATCTGCTGCTGGCGTCACTAGCACACCTTGCCCAGTCAAAACACACAAAGCCAGCTGTTTTTCTTGCATGGCGGCTGCATCTGCCCGAGACTGAGCCCATGTGCCTACAGGAAAGCCATCTTGGAGTTGATGCAAGCTATTGATGACTACATTCCAGACCCCACCAGGGCCCTGGACCGCCCCTTCTCCCTCCCGGTAGAAGATGTTTTCAGCATTCAAGGGCGAGGCACTGTGGTGACAGGCCGCATTGAGCAGGGTATTGTTAAGGTCGGGGAAGAAATCGAGATCATTGGCATCCAGCCTGCTACTAAGACCATTGTCACAGGTAAACACAGAGCGTTGTCACTGAAAAGCTGTTCAGATCAGATACTGTCTCAGGACTGCTGGCTTCAATGGCTCTCTTGATCCTGGGGTTTTTTCTATGCGGCTCAGTCTAGTATGCCTACCTGGCTTAGATGGTCTTGTCAAGGCCTTGCATGCAGGCTTGCATGTGAAAGCCATCTTGATTAGTAACCCATCTTGTAGCATGCGTGCTGCAGAACCCCTCGCTGTCACTGTGTCAAAGCAGGAGCAAGTGTTGGTCCCATGCAGGTGTGGAGATGTTCAAGAAGTCTCTGAGTGAGGGGCAGGCAGGTGACAATGTAGGTCTGCTATTGCGGCGTATTCAGAGAGATGATGTAGTGCGTGGCCAGGTGGTGTGCAAACGTGGCAGCGTGACACCCCACCAGAAGTTCAAGGGCGAGATCTATGCCCTCACAAAGGAAGAGGGTGGTCGACATACGCCTTTCTTCACTAATTACAAGCCTCAGTTCTTCTTCAGGACTGCAGATATCACAGGTAATGCGACGTGGTGTACTCCACTTTCCCTGCTTACTGTCATGACTCATTCCCCTGTTGTCTGGTGAGCTAGACTGGTACTGTGCCCCTGCTGATGCAATTGTATCTTTGTGTTGAAGCGCATCTTTGCTCCTCTCTACAAGTGTAGTAGACGGTGATGGGGTATGTCTGATAGGATGCGTGTCTGATAGTATGCTGTCAGACAGTAAATAACGGAAGTGCTGTTGATGCTATGTCATTGAGCAAAATGCATGTCAGTTGCATATGTGCATGGTGTTTATGTGCCAAAGTGCAACACTGCGTGCAGGAACTGTGACTCTGCCTGCCGGCATTGAGATGGTAATGCCTGGAGACAATGTTACAGCCGACTTTGAGCTGATCGCTCCAGTTGCTATGGAGCCTGGTCTAAGATTTGCTCTTCGTGAGGGTGGCAGGACTGTTGGCGCTGGTGTTGTTTCAGAGGTCGTTTAGTCTGTATAATGCATGTTACACAAGAACAAACTCTCCCCACATGAGGCTTTGTGTTGTTTGATAGGCTTGACACGTTGCTTTACGCAAGGCGGGAAGTTGCTTGGTTCATCGGCATTGCAGTGCGTAGGTGGGCAGACCCACAACACATGCATGTTCTGCCATGATGCAAGCAGTATACCAGCTTTGTTAGTCGTGTGCTTGCGCGTCCTGCTTGCATTTGACGTGTGACACACCCATGACTGCAAGAAACTACTGCTGTGTAGCATGCATTGCAAAGTTCGCTCCAATGGCTGTGTGCGCTGGCCCTGTGGCTGCACTGCAAACAGCGTCACTTTGAACACTAATGCATAGAGGTCATACGTCTTTGCATATCATACAAAGTCTATCTACATAGCATGGTGTAGGCACAAGGTGCTCCATGAACTCAGTTGAAAACATGTGTTTCACTGACATTCAAAAGAATTCGGATTGGGTCTACTTTGCCTTATGAACTTTGCTGACCAATCATGCACATACACTACGTGTCATTGACAGATTGGATCAAGAATCATGTTCTCCCGTTTGCCTCCTCGTTTGCCTCTGAGGAATACAGGTTGCGCTTCATCAATTTATCATCAATTTGTCATCAGGGTTAGTCAAGTACGCAGTCATTGGAAGCCTTCTGGGCTGTGAGAAGAGACGGAGCTGCTCGGATCTGCCTCCTGGGTCAAAGCTGAAGCCCCAACGAACCAGTGGTAATGACACAAACGCAGCACTCCCGTGCACTTGCAAGCACGTACTTGCAAGGCGTGTGGGGACAGGTTGCGAGCTCGAAGCCCCAGTTGCAATGGACAACCGCTTGTCCTGTACTCAGAGAGGCTTTTTTGATTGGCTGATGAACAGGAAGGTGAGTACATTCAAGCAGCGGCAGTGCGCCTTTGATTCAAGCAGCGGCATTGCAACTCTTCTGCTTTTCCGAGATCCTGAAGTATGCTTTTGTGATCCGCACAGTGGTCCTCTGCCCAGCTTTGTATCAAGTCTGGCAGCGACAACCTCGAGCTCAGGCAGGAGTACGACTTGCGCAAAGAAGTCGCCGCCCGCACGATCCTGACACCTCGAAGTGAGGTCAGTCAACACGTTCCGCTCTCTGTGCCCTCAATCGCCGGCATGGAGCTTGTTCATACCTCAGGCAGCAGTATCAACGAGTTCATAGCCGGGCATTATCTGACCATGAGGGGAAGCGTCGCGTCAAATCAAGCTCTCTTCAACGAAGACGTGCAGGACTTGCATCCACAGGCTGTCCAAACAGGTTATGTTCAGACACAGCAGCAGACAGAGCTGTCACAGCGCAGGAGCCTCCACACAGCTCATCTGAACACGACTTGCAAATGTACTGCTGGTGTTGCAGCACTTCAAAGAGCTCCAATAGAGGTGTTTCTGCAACAAGGCAGTGTGAAAATCACCAGCAGTGTCCAGATGTGTGATTCAAGCTCTCTGGCAACAAAAATCAATCATCTGCTACATGTCTATGAGACCTGCAGGATTGCAGTTCACAGGCTGTAGTCAGCCGCATCTGCAACAACCATGCTTCTTTCATAGGGAGTTATTTCGATGTTGCATGCACAAATTGAAAGGTCTTTGCAGCAACAGCCCTGGAAAAGGCCTTTAGTTTGCTTAGTGGTTTTACTTGTAGTTTGCTACACATGCTCACATGGCACTGACGTGCAACAAAAGCGGCAATACGCATTGTTGCACAGAGCCAGCATGACTCAGGAAGTATTTTTAGTGAAGTAAGCCCGCAATACACACATCAAGACATGACATAAATTCACCATGTCCCAGTGTGCATCTGTACAGCACATTGATGCAGCAACATGATTTTTTGCCCTTTTGAGAGCCTTTCTTGGCACACTTTTTCAATCAATTGACTCAACAGAATGTAATTGCCTTGTCTTATCTTATCAAAGCACCTCAGCAAGATCTTCTAGACCTGGTGCCCTACAGTGGTGCATTGCTGCAGACCTCAAGGAAAAGCTTCCTTGTGCTAACTTGCAATGGCCACACTAATCCAATATAGCTATCTTCAACGATATATCAAGCGCCTGAAAAGAGTGTGTGAGGGCGCCACACGAGATGTATGTGACCCCAGTCTGTGCAATGGCTTTGACTGTGTCTATGGTGACATTGCCAGAAGCCTCTGTGTCAACTCTGCCATTGACCAACTTGACCGCCTCCTTCAGCATGCTGACATCAACACCACCTGCATAATACACACATCCCTGAGCTCAACCTGTTGCACACAAGTTGCAAGAGCAACTTGGCCCTGGTAGTGACATCAGCCAGATGCTTTGTATCTCTGCAACATCAAACTTGTAACAGATGCCTGGCATGAGGAGAGGCACAATAATGAAGCGGAGATGTGACAAGCATGCAATGTGATGAGCCAGGCAGGCTGCACTGTACACATGCCACATTTAACCTGCCACAATAGAAAGCACAAGCATAATATAATTTCCATTTGTAGCATAAGACTGACAGAAGTCTCATTGGTGACACTGAACAACAATTGAAGCAAGCACGCTGTGGCCATGCAGGCGAGCCCAGCAGTGTGTACCTGGAGCAGAGGGATCCAGCTTGGTCATGTTGTCCAGCATGAGGCGTTTCACCAGGCTGTGCTTGTCAGACTCCACAAACTGCAGCACCTCCTGCACCTCCTCCAAGGTTCGTGTCTCCACCTCAATGGGAATGTTCTTGTGTTTTCGCCGCACCCAGTCCTACAGATCACACATGCATACGCATTGGCGATGAGCTCCCCAGCCCCACAGGCATGCCTGCTAACTAAACAATGCAATCAATTGTACAAGCAGCGAGACTTGGTAAGGGCAATAGGCTTAGTGACGTACCAACTCAACCCTACATACAGCCAGCACACATTCAAACAATCTGGCCAAAAGCAAGAGGCATACTGCACTAGCTCAAATGCCTTCAATGTCTTGGTGACTCAGGTAACAAGCTTCAACGCCAAAGCTCAAAGCGCCAACTTGAGAGGCAACTGTTTTGTACGCATGAAGGCCAGGATGGTACATGCATTGATGTAAAGCTGCTGCTCAGACGCCAACAACTGCTTTGAAGGCAAACCTGAGCATGCTGGATGGCAGGTACAACACCTCCGGCTGATGTGACATGGTTGTCCTTGATCATGACCATGTCAAACAAGCCTATTCTATGGTTCTTGCCCCCGCCAATGAGCACTGCCCACTTGTCTGGTAGCCTCAACCCAGGGGCTGTTTTCCTTGTCTCCAAGATGCGAGCAGAAGTGCCCTGTCAGGTATGCATGCTGTCAAGGCTTAATGTTACTAGAATGTTATGCTTACAGGGCTGTGATCTTGTTTACTGTTTGTCCGCTAAGTTGGGGTTGGTAGGCTGCAACAACAAAGCTTCCAGGCACAGGCAGACTGTGTCAAAGACAACAGCAAGTGGTGCTGGGAGGGGTGGAGTATATGGCATGCATTGCAGCACGATACATTGGGCATTGTGACTTCACCAGTAATGACAAAACTCATGTGGGCAAGAGTGCTGGTGGTCTCAGGTCATCACCTGAAGCTGCAAAGAGGCCACCGAATGCTACACTGTTATGTCACACTGACATATATGGTGCCTTTTCTTGCACAAATGGCTACCTTGTGAAGGGAAAGAGAGTGCTTGCCTGCATTCTGTCTGTCATTGCAGCAGTGGCAGTTGCAATGCCGCTCATGCGCTGCATGAAGTTCAAAGCAATGCGCTCTGCCACAAGTATTGATCGCGCACTGCCTTTCACAACCCCAAACTTAGTTCCTGATTTGACATGATCTCCATCCTTGCCAGACCATGATACTGACAAGCAGGGATCTACCGTGGAGAAGACCTGTACAACAATATGGAGGGTGAAAAGAGCCTTGTTCAAAGTGCAAAAGTAGTCAGCCAGGACTTCATATGCTGCGGTGTTGTTTGCACGTGGCACATGCCAAGCATCGGGGCTGACATGACATAGGCAGAGCCAACATGGCTTACAAGATCTGCTACAGCTAACCCAGCCAGGACTCCATCAGCTTTTGCTAAGAAGGTGGCTTGTCCTTCTAGATCTTCTGGGACCCTGTAGCAACCATACCTGCTGTATGACTAGGACCATACAGTGACTGTATTCAGCCTGTGCAAGCTTTTTGAGACAGGCTGATGGCTTTGGACAACAGTCCTTGCAGCAAAGGCCAAACAGTTGTGCTAGCATACGTAGACAAGGTGGTGACATCACCAAGCTCGCCCGCATCTTCAGCAAGTGCAAATTGTACAACCTGGACAGAACAGCATTGACATGAGTCTCCTGTAACAAGTGTCTCCTCTGCAAATGAACCTATATGATCAGTGACAATCAGTTTGACAGCTACTTGCCTCTGCAAGATCGTATGTAGGGTGTGGAGGTGGAGCAATTGGAGCATGCGGGGGCGATCCATTGCACCTTTTGCAACAAAACATCATTAGGGACCACCATATCGGTTGGTGAAGGAATTGGTAAGGAACGCTCACCAACGCTGTCTCCACATCTGATTTTCGTCCATCGAAGATGGGCTAGGATCACGCTCCTCAACCGCAACAACAGTGCAGGTTGTACAGCTGGACTTGCGTCTGGCGCAGTTGGTCAGCTGCTTCCAAGACCTATATGGCTGAAGGTGAGTGCTGGAGGTCTGTGAACGACGGGCAAACGGCACGACAAATCGACTGCAGGAAAAGTGTGGACAAGATCGCTGATGTGTGCAACGCAACATAAGCCCGCGAACGATGCCAGCAACGCTAAAATGTATCGCTGTTGCAGGTGTGCTATAGCAACGTCATGCTGCGCATGTTAGGCCCAACACACGGAATGCGTCAGGGCGCACTGCGGCATGACATTTACTTTCACGGTCAAAAGAGAGTACAGGCATGCACATCATGCATAAGCAAGATGACAAAGCAAGCACTGACTTCGTGCATGCACCTCGTTGTGGGCTGCATGCCATCTGCGTTGCTGTTGTGATAACTTTTATAGACGGTCTGACCGCACTTCAAATGCAAGCGAGCGCCAACCTGTGTGAGACATATTTCATAGCCTGTAATGTAATGTAATACAATACTTGAACATGTGCAAGACCCCATACTTATTCATGGATCGCACACAATGGATGTTGGTCATGCTCAGTCAATTTCTTTCTGTGATAGAGTGGACTGTGTAAATTAGTACCGGTATGGTAAGTACAATCAGTAGCACTACTGTGAAAACAAAATCACTGTACAGCATGCGAAGCATGCAGAGCATGTCTTTCAGCATGTGCAGACTCAGGTGATCAACAAGACTGTGCTAGCAGCAATTGCTGTGTAAATCTCTATCAAAATGGTCACAGCAAGCCTATAAGTCACGCCTACACATATACAGTGCATTTGCAGAACTGTAGATGTTGCCTGTAAATGACAGACACTTTCTCACTGCGATTATGCTCTGTCTGATTTTGTTTGCACAATATGAACAGGCCGCTAGGATGTTGCACTGCAAGCACTAAGACCCTTGAGGATTGCTGTGTTCTGTTGCCCTTGACTTTGGCAGCATGCGTGGTGCCTTTAGAAGCTGTGCAGCATCAATCTGGCATCATTTGTACAGCTTGAAGCCATGATAACTGTTTCTGCAAATCACACTCTAAAGTTGTCTGGTTGCCCTCCCAGGGTCCAGTCTGCAAAGGGCTAGACAGCAGGACACAAAATCTTACCCTGTCTGCATTGCGTGGTGTGAAGATCTGCTATATTTCAGTTGTTGTGATTGGACAGCCGCAGCAGCAGCGACAAGGACAGCAGAATACCACAATCACGACGTCGATTATGGCGTTAAAGCATTTGCAAGGAAGACAGATAACGTCAGAGCAGCAACCCATGTTGGTTGAGCAGGGTGACCGGGCTACTGCAGTTTGCGGATTTGCTTAGGCGATGCTTGAGACCAAGCTTTGTGGACCGAATGCTAAGTCTGCACAGCGTAGTCTGCGCTAGCAAAAGCTGGACACCTTGGCAATGAAATGTCGGGGATGCTATAGCTGTGCAGAAGAGCAGCAATGGATTCTGCGGGTAGCAACAAAGGTCTCTGACCTAACAGAACACTCGGCGCAAACAGGGAGCTGGGAGAAACTATAGAACTATAAATTCAACGACATGAAGAAGCAGCAAGACAGCTGTACCTGCAGGTGGCCAGCAGCTGAAACTCTGATCCTCGTCATCCCACTGGCTCATGGTGCATTTTGCGTTTTGCAAGCGTTTTGTTAACGGGCTCTCATTTCTGCTGGCCGATCTGGCAGACTACCTGGCTTACAAATATTTAATACGGTACCAATATGAGTGTAATGTCGTTATTTGAAGCATGCTGCACTCTTAGCTCATACCTTTTCCAGGGGACTTGATAGTATGAAGAACAAAGTCCCAAATTGCTCAAGAAAGCAGAGCCCAGCACATCGTCTGAAGCAACAATTGTCGCAAAGTGTCAGCCAGGCAAATTTGTGCTAGCAGCGCTACAGATCTGATTTGATAGACATGGACTTGAACCAATTGAAATGCGTCTTCAAGACCAAGTGCTGTGCGCATTGAAACAGCTGCTGCCAGGATAGATTGTGGAGTTTGCAGCTCAAGCATGTGACACAGAGCTGTGGAAATTTGCAAATTTAAGGTAGGAGGCTCAGAGAAACGCCTGCTAGCGTTACGTTGATTTGGTTGGGCTTGTGTTGGGTTGGGCGTGCTTTGGTCCTTGACTGCTAGTTCAAGAAACGGAGTTCATGAAAACCAGCAGAAAAGGCTCATGGACAGCATGAGCCATGGTCCGGGAAGTCTTCAAGAAACGTATAGGCGACTACATGGTGGGCAGGACCATCGGCGAGGTACAAACACGGTCGCGAGTTTTGTTCGCGCAAATACATCTCATCGCAAGATTTAACCGCGCAAATGCAGGGCACATACGCCAAAGTGAAATATGGTCAGCACTGCCAGACAGAAGAGCCGGTTGCGATCAAGGTAAAACCTAAAGCTTGCTCAGCTCGCACACCGTCGGCAATCGGCAGCTTTACACACTGAGCTGATGATGCGGCACACACCTGTCCGGGAGAAAGCCGTATTTCAGCACCGAATACATGCCGATCGTACAGACACTAAGGTCAAATTGCTTCTGCAGATCCTAAACAAGGAGAGCCTAGTCAGCAGTGGCATGGTCACTAAGATCAAGCAGGAGATACGAATCCTGAAAAGTTTGAGGCATCCAAATGTGGTCGAGCTGAAAGAAGTTCTTGCATCAAGGCAGCAGATCTTCATGGTCATGGAGCTTGTTCATGGTGGAGAGCTCTTCGACAAGATCATCGCTGAGGGGCCTATGAGCGTAGGATTCTATATCAAACAGCAACAAATACCAGCAAATCGCTGAAATATGCAAAAGCTCAATGTTCCTGGCTGTGATTATTATGCAGCTCTGCATCATGGTAGAGCAAGTGGAGTAAAGCGTATACATGCATGTTGTGATTGAAGGGTGCTTGAAATTACCACGCCATTTGAGCACCTGTGGAGACAATATCCCCATGTGCAGGAAGCTGACGGTCGCCAGGTGTTGCAACAGCTGCTTGACGGCCTAGATCATTGCCATCAGCAAGGCATCTTTCACAGGTCAGCTTTTGGCCCTTAGCACGCATAGTGCAGCGATTTGCGGCCTGCAAACTTTGCTTCTGAGCCCTTGTTCAGCTGCTATATCATTCCTGGATTGGTTGAATGGCTAACTGTCTTAAGCAAAAAACTTGACAAGTTTTCCGAATGTCAACACGGAAACATGTTCATACAGTCATGGTGTCACTGCTTGCACAGTAAGTCAATGCTATTTGGACCGTAGTGGAATGGCAAAATGTGTGTGTTGTAATCGTCTCTGCAGGGATCTGAAGCCTGAGAATGTCCTGCTGACAACAAATGGTGATGTGAAGCTGTCAGACTTTGGCTTGGGCCATCTACCCAGCAGCTCCTTGCACAATGATGTCCTCCAAACAACATGTGGCACTCCAAATTACGTTGCTCCAGAGGTACTCATGCGACAGGGCTACTATGGCGCTCCAGCTGATGTCTGGTCTCTAGGTCAGCATGCTGTGCATGCTGTGTGCAAGCATGCTACATGCAGTATATCATTGCTTCACAGCTGTGGCTGTGCTGGGCACACAGCAGTGTCCAGATTGCCATACACATGTGCAATGACTATTAGGGGCTCTGTGCAATGGCACAAAGCACCCTGTGCAGCCTGCACTGTTAATCACTTCTGCCATGCACCCCATCCCCCATGATGTTCTAACTCATACCGTGTCTCCTGTATGAGACATGCTGCACATCACCCCAGCATGCTTATATTCTGCAGGAGTGCTGCTGTATGTAATCATGGCTGGAACACTTCCCTTTGATGAACCCAATCTACCAGCCCTCTTTAACAAGATCGCGAGAGCAGACTACCCAGTTCCCACCTGGTTCACACCAGACATGATCTCTGTTTTCAATGCCATGCTCAACCCCAACCCCCAGCAAAGGTAACTGCTATGTCAATACCAGTGTCAACATCAGCTGCCTTGCTTGCATTGCTGCTCTGCATGTCTATCAGGCACTGAGGGCAACTTGTCTCTCGATATGCGGTTGCATGCAAGGCGTCACATTGCCCCCTGCAACCTGACATCTGTGCACATTAATCAATGGGCATGGCTCAAAGCCAAGTTGCAAATATGCAGAGCCACAATTGCTGAGATCAGGCAGCAGCGGTGGGTGGCGCAAGACTACAAGCCCTGCAGGCTGCTGCAAAGCATGCCCAGCACTGAGCTGGCTGACTTCATATTTGAAGAAAATGTGCAGCCTCAGCACATCAGCCAGGTCAGCTGCTCCCTGTACAGATGCAACAGCAAGCAGTAAGTTCCAGTATGAGCTGAAATACACCTGCTGGCTGCAGCCATACACTGCGGTGTCAGGCTCTTGGCAGACATCATGTCAATGCTTGCCTTGCAGATTCCACAATCACACAAGAAAAGCAGCCCTGCATGGAATGGCCAGCATACTGCCTACCAGTGCTGGGCTGACATGTTCGGCTGCACTGTTGCAGGAGCAGCAGGATGCACAGAATGAGACCAGCAGACAAATGAACGCCTTTGAGGTATGTTGTATCTGTCTTTCGGGCTTGTGCATGCTTGCCACCCCTTGCTGTCCACACTGTGACTCTGATGTACCTGAACTCAGCAGTCATCATCAGCTGTGGCCTTGCCACCTGCACAAATTGCACTTTCAACATCACATGTGCTTTGGTAGACCCAACCTCCATGCTGCTTCTGCAGCTGATCAATGCTGCTCTGGACATCAGTGCCATTTTTGAAGCAAGGGAGGATGTGGTCTCTCGGCATACGCGCTTCACCAGCAAGGCCTCAGTAGCAGCTCTCATGACAGGCATTGAGGCTGCAGCTGCCAGACTGGGAGCCACCTCACAACAACGAGGACCCACCAAGTGTGCTTCATTGCTCACCTGCATGTCCTGCTTATGTCCAGGCTAAACATTAGTATGGTTTCAGCTGCTGGTGTTTTGCCATGTTTTCCTGTTTTGCCCTGTCGACCTGGCACCAGATGATTGATCACCAATTCACATGATACATTTACTAACATGAGGGGCACCTGCACAAGCAAGCAAGAGCAGGTCAGGCATTGACATGTTGAGCAGCTAATGGTTGACTCCTTGAGCTGTGACACTGCCTATTTGGGCCAAAAGGGTTCACATGACCATTTTTAAACATCAGAACCGAGAACCAAGCATGGGGTGAGATTCAGTCATATCACACCAGCTCAAACATCTGCTGCAGGCTGCGGCTGAGTGCAAATCCTGGCAGGTCAGATGAGGTGAGGGTGGTTGTGGAGGTGCTGCCTGTTGTTGCCAACCTGAGCATGGTGCAAGTCATCAAGAGCCGCGGCACCTCAGTGGAGTTCTACAAGTTCTACGCAGACCTGGCACAGCAGCTGCAGGGGCTGATCAGTCAGAATGCCCTGTCCCTGCCCCCAGCTGTAGTTGCACATCAGGCTGCCTTGATGACTGGTCATCAGAGCGCACAGGTGCTGCCTGGCAATGTAGAAAGGGACACTCTGGACATGCAGCAGGCACTTGAAAGCGTGCAACTATAACAGTTCTTCACGGTAGGCGGCTGTTTGTTATGTGGCGAATTTTAGTTCTGTGCCGCAGTTCTCAGTGTTTGCTTCAGTCGTTTTGGGAACGCTACGTTGGGAACTAGCTACATTTCAGAGTGTGCGGGTTAAGAATGCAGGGTTGCTTACGTGCTTTGTACAGGCTTTCAGGATTTGTCATCAGTTCAGCAAGTTAATGTTGCTGTTAGTTACACTGTGGGTTTGCATAGCAGCTTATGAAAAGAGGATATTGGGTGGAGGCAGGATACAGTTACACTGATCATGACAATGACCACAACTTCATGCGGAGAGCTTAGAACTGACATACATGCTCTTGGCACATGTTGAACATCATGCCATTTGGCAACACATTGTTTCAAGAGGTGTTCTGGTGAAGGGCTGTGTACTGTGACTATCACTGGCCACGTGATGTTTGGCACCTCTTCGTAGAAGCCCTCTGTACATTTATTTGACAGGTGTGAAAACCTTCTGTAACATACATGCTATCATCTTACTTTCCGAATTGCAATGGTGAGCAAGTGTGACGAAGTAAAGTCCACAACCTGTTGCATGCTAGATACGAACTTTAGAAAGACTCATTGTTTTGCTGGTTGGGCGCCTTCACAGGGCATTGCTTGTGGCACCTTGATGCAACTTGCAGATGGCTGAGGGAGTGTGGAATTGTTGATTCCCTGCTTGACTGCCGACCTGGACTGATATGCCTAGGTGGCAAAGGCGGCAGCCTGCATTGACATCAGCTTGATTGTAACTATGCACATTTCAAAGCACGCAAGCCTGATGTGTGTTGCGGCTAAAAAAATAGACTGAAGACGCATTGGGCTTGAGCAGATATATTGGATGAGAGAACAACTGTCCAACCTGTTGTAATGGCTTTGTAGACTGAGGTATGGTTGCTCACCTTACAGATGTGGGATCAGGAATGGTGACTTGGGACTCATGAGGACCATCAGCTGCATACTTGCTGTCATACCTCTCAACTGCCTGCATCCCAATTCTGCACTCTGATGTTATAGAAGATTGTGTTGTGTATAGCACTCACTTTCCCAAAAGAGTCAAGAGGCACAACATCTGCTCTTGCAGTATTGTCTGTGTAGCGCTCAGAGTCACCACATGCCATTCACAGCATTGACCATTGCAGCGCCTGTGACAGCAACATGAAAAGGCTAGGATAGAACATGCAGCAGCACCTTGTGCAGGGCCGCCTGAGCTTCTTGTTGGACCTGCTGAGCAGCTTGCTGTGCTGCAGGGCTAAGTGTCTGCAGGTGCCAGTCAAAGCCGAGGTCCAGAGCCTGCCGGCACGCCTCAGGACTCACACCAAACCTCATTCCCTGCAACAGCTACTGTCTGGTGAGGAACACTCTGGAAAACTTAACATGCACAGCATGTACAATGACCAGTGCATGGACTCTGAAAGCACTTGCTGTGCTTACGTGTGTTGAAATTGATTCACACCCCGCCTTCCTATGCACTCCACCCCTCCCCCCGCCAAGCAATGAATAATGACTGCAAATTCAGTCATGAAGATGCTTTCTCACTGCCAAATCGTGCCCACTGTGCTGCTGAACATGCCCTTCACGGAGTCGAAGCAGCATAGGGTACAAGCAGCATAGGGCGCAATCATCTGGTATGATTGAAGCTGCTGTGAAATTGTAAAGAATCACATGTTTGTAGCTAGCTCATGGACAAGTCATTGCATTTGCCAGGTGGTTCAAGTGGTAGTGCAGTCTCCATGTCACATGACTGCATTGACATCTTGTTGACTGAAGATGCAACTGTGACCAGCCTGCAGATGAGAGGGTAGGGTGCTTACAGCAAGAGCATGACCGGACATCTCCTCCAACATGTTGGCTTGGCCAAGGAAGGCCACCATGAGCAGCTGCTTCTGCTTCATGTCCAGCCCAGGACTGCTGTACACATCTCCATACAGGTGCACCCTGCAAGCACACATCCACATGAGCAGCTAAAAGGGAGAAAGAACACAATTGGCACAGCTGCAACCGTGCAGGTACAAGATATTGTCATCATGCACAAGTAGCGAGGCTAAGCACACAGGAGTTGCAACATGCAGATGCCAGCAGCAATGACTGTTGCCTGTCAAGTGCGTGCCATCAAGCATCACAGTGACGCTGCAAGCAACGCCAACTAAGCACTTGGGCATGGGCCTAGTGACATTGAGGGAAACTGAATATGGGTACCTGATCCAGTCAGCAAGCACAGGGTCCACCTTGCGCACTGCTCTGCGGACTGCATCTGTGACTGAGATGTAGACTAGCTCAAAGGCATTCCCTGGGGGCCCACCTGACTTGCCAGGCACATCTTCAGGCAGGAGCTGCAGGCAGTGCAAAGACTGACAACCAGAATGTGCTTGCCAGAGGCCAGGATGTGTGATGCATTGTCAGCTTGCTCCAGGTCACAGTGTTTGTTGGGAGTGTTCATGCAGTGGAATGGTAAGCAACAGCTTGCAGGCTGGAATAATGCATGCCTGATGCAAGTAGAGCAGACTGACTTGGCCAGCTGATCAGCAAACGGTTTCAGCGCTGCTTATTTTTACTTTACTTCAGTCTGTGCTGTGTGCAGATGCTGTTGCCAGTCAAATCACACTGACATGGGCTTGTGATTGTGCCATTGGTATGTCGCTGACAATGTGATGCTAGCACCTGTGCATTGTAAAGGTGCTTTGTAGCAGCCAAGGATGATGTATAGCCTGCAACCCTGCACCACTGTGTTTTGCGCAGTCAGATACCTTCTCCAGCTGGTGAAGTTTGCAACACAACCGAGCAGAACAAGCTACATAGCAGTAGGGGACAGTGACTCACACAACCAGATGCCTGACACACCCTCTCACTTCTGCTATGCAACACCCAGCATCAAAGCAATCTTGGCACAGCTCTGCAGGCTCAGATGCAGAAAATTAACAGCATTCGAAGCAGGTCAGTGTGCGCTTGAGGAGCGTTGCTGCATGTGGTTGGTTAGACTTTAGGGACTTACTTGGCAACAAGTCCCACAAATGCAAACTGGCAGCTAGGAACAAATGGATGAGGCAAGCGTCCTTTTGGGCCATCTTCGAACTCGATCTCGGCATCTTGACAGCTTCAGATGACAGATTTCTGCAGCCTGTTTGTGTCTTGCCTTTGGATGCTGATTGAGTCAGCCAAGAAGTCGACTCTGCTCTGGCCAAGTCAGCAGGTTCCGCTGTCTCCCGCAAAGCGCAGTAGTGGATCTCGCGAATGGTCGGCCTGTCTTTGCCAGCTTCGTACGCCAATAAGCCTAATGCGACTTGACTTTGCGGGACGACATGAGCCTCAGCAAATCTACGCGAAGAAAGCACTGTCGTGATCAGGCTGCCCGGACATCTGAAATACGTGCGATAAAGCCTAGTAGCAAACCGCAAAGGCATCGCAGGCGATGCGAGCCATACAGACACTCGACCTGTGTGTGCCAGATGATCCGCGCGGTTGTCGTGCTTTGCATTGCATAATTTGATTTGGTTTCGGAGCTATATATAGCAGATAGAATTCCGTAACAACCTCGAGGCCAAGCGAGCACATCATCGATGGCAAGCAACACTTACTGCGCTCACACAAGCTAGTTGGCTGCGAAGTCTTGTACAGTCTCCAGGCGACACAGATACAGCTGCAGTGTCCAGTATGTTGTAACGGAGTATTGTGATCTGCTACTAGGCTTGATCTCCTTCCCGAGCACAGCGAGGCTGACCAGCACGGCGAGGCAGGCTTCATTGGGCTAAACTGACTGTCTGGAAGCTACTGCTTGCCGTCGTTCGAGACTTTTGGGGGCTGCCCAACTTCGAGATAGCCCTGTGATGCAAAGGTACACCGCAACAGCTCGTCCTGTCGATTCAGTGAAGTTCGGTACACTTGTAAGATAAGCGAAACGGTGCAGATCTCCATCACCTGGATGAAAGCGCCCTTGAGCACAGCAACCACAGCAGGGCGAGTAACGCACACACGACACCCTAACCTCAGGGTGAGCATTTAGCTGTATCAACACGTTCGATGCCTTGATGCAGTAAAACAAGCTTGCAGGTAGCAACAGCTGCTGTCAGTACTGCAGGCAACTTGTACTCATTTGTGCTGCCATAGTCTTGGCAGGCAACTGCAGCATGCACTTAGGCCAGGCTCAGCTCAGCTGCTGCAGCAACAGCGGAGGCGTCCACCAACATCACGCCCAGCCATCCAAGCAACCAAACAGGCAGAAGTCACAGCAGCAGCAGCGGCAGATGATGGAAGCACCAGCAATGCCTACAAGAGTGCTACTTCTGTCACAGCTCCCCTTGTCAGGCGTGCAATGGCTGAGATGGGCCTCTCCCAGTATGCTATTGAGCACATACTGAAACAGTATCCAGCTTATGTGAACTGGGATGTAGAACACAAGCTGCTTCCAGCCATGCATCGGTGGCAGCAACACTTGGGAGGGAGCTTTCAAGCTGAGTTTAAAAGGCTGCCAAGGCTGTTGCTTGGGACACCAGAGCAGGAAATTGTGAAATTGCAGTATCTTGCATCCATTGGGGTTACATCAGCCAAACGTAATCCAGCAGGATGGCATCATGCCTCTTTGAAAGCCATGCAGAGCAAAGTGGCTTCTCTTCAAGCTTTTGGCTTCACACAAGCCCAAATTAGCTCTCTGGTGGAGCAGCATCCAGGTATCTTGGCAAGCAAGTTCAAAACCACAGAAGATCTGCTTGTTGTCATAGATAAGCTGTTCAGCTGCGCAAATGACATACAGGCAATAGCTGATATCGTCTTGAGCTGCGGTGCCAAAGGCTTGTTTAAAAGGTCTCCATCATCTCTGTATCATACATTTTCCTACTTTTGCACATGCCTCATCGTGGATGACAAGGAAAAGAAAAGGGCATGGACCAAGGGCGTATTTGTTGTTCCGCCTGCAGAGCTGGATAGCAGGTTGGACTTTATTGCCTTGCAGCTAGGTGTCACTGTACAACAAGCAAAAGGTGTAGTGCGGAGGCTGCCTCAGATAGCAACACTTCAGTCAACAACAGTTGGGTTGCACGTTTCGCAACTGCATGGCCTTGGGTTCTCTTCCAGCCAAGTCAAGGACATGTGCCTCAAGCAGCCTGCTTTGTTGACATTGGACTACACTTCCAAGTTGCAGGTGGACAAATGGGCTTTTCTGACGTGTGTAATGCAGCTCAGTCCTGCTTCAATTGCTGCGTGCCCACATCTACTCATGTCTTCGCTGCCAAACAGGCTGGGACCTCGCTGGGAATACCTGCAGCGCTTGAAATCATGCGGAGTGGTCAATTTCCCTGCTGTCGACGAGGTTGTTGGCAGCCTGTATTCCAGGAATGATGCTGGCTTCAGGGCTACCTATAGTCCCCTAGAGTCATCATCATTGGGTGTTTATGATCTGCACTTTCAGAAGCAGTGGCAAAAGAGATGGCACTATCTGCGCGTAGACCAGCAGCTTTCAATTCAGGACATTGGTAGGCATGCAGCTGTTTTGCAGATAGATTTCGACACTTTGAGTTCCCGCTGGGCTGTTCTGATGTCAGTAGCATCCAGTGTAGCTAGCTTCAGGCCAGTTGACCATTCAACAGCTTTGGCCACTATGGGTGACGATGAATTTGCTGCAGTGTACAATGGCATGATTGTATGAGGCAGGTGTTGCCTTTGATTTGCCTTCAGAGGCTTGAGTCCATTTGGGATTGACAGGAAGTGGTGTGTGAACAGCTGTTATTGCTGTCTGCTCAAATATGAGCTGCACATTTTATGAACCAGATCTGTCAACAGAACGTCGACAAACGTCTTTATGCAATGCTATAGCTAGTGAGAGTCTCCAGTGTTGTACCGCGTAACCTTTTGGAGGTTACGCGACCGCGAACGCGAAAATTCGCGTTATACGCGTTATTCGCGGTGTACGCGAATCGAAATACTGCGTTGCTGAAATTGAGAGT
>JAABUK010001276.1_pt1 | contig 48783 bp, 56 predicted proteins | sample 5559141 | NCBI WGS metagenome assembly JAABUK01 (sample SAMN10711869, study PRJNA513367) | rock metagenome | isolation source: Antarctica rocks | place: Antarctica: Victoria Land, Pudding Butte nord | collected 2016-01-03 | reverse complement strand
TCGCTTGTTGAGCAAGCTTTGCTGTCACTTGAAGCAAAGCTTGTGCAACCAGCAAGCCCCTGCAATCACTTGCAAGTGCTCAAAAATTTGCCAGAGTAGTTGCTATTTGACTTTTTGACTTTGACTTAGACGGCAGACAAAGACAAAGACAAAGACAATCCACAACTCCACTTACCTCGCCTTACCTGCGCCTTCGGCTGCGCCGAGGCAAAGCAGATTGCTATTCACGTAATCCCCAGTGATGAGCTGACTCATGGTACCAAGGCAGTTGGGGATGCAAAGGAATGCTGCAATGTACAGCAATGCAAATGTTTGGATGCAGACTTTTGACTGCTGCTGTACACCATATCATATTATTAATCTAAGTCAAATCCCAGTCAATGCATTTCGCATGAGAATCTAAACCCAGTGAAGTTATCTATCAATCAGCATCGCAGTCAACGTGATGTAATATACGTATGATAATCATGCCTTGTAGTGCTGTTCCTTACATACTTGCTCAGATACCTAATGCTTCGTCACAGAAATCTACTGGATGTTGGCGAAATTCAGAACAATCCATGCTTTTTGGCCTGCACAGCCTGAGCACCTTAATAATGTCAATAGCCTATAGCTATCCGATTGCTGCAGAGAGTTATTCTGCACAAAGGCAAGCAGACACGCAGAAAGCCTGGTAGCAGGCACTACTGTAGCAGGCACTACCTTGTAACACTCCAGCACTGATCTGGTGCCATAGCAGGGATGGTGTCTATGGCAATGCATCAGACTTGAGCCTCTGTAGTCAGGCAGGTCTATAGAAGCAAGATGTCTTTGGTTCTGGGATTGGCAGGAAGGCTCCTGGCTGCACCAAGCAGCCCATCAGGGATCAACTCCCACCTAGCCAAGGGAGCTTGAGCTGCTTGTGTGCATGCAGCATTAAGCATTCGAATCCAACCACACAGACTGAGACATCATCGTCTCCTTCACACAGCCTGCAGACCACATGCTCTGCAATAAGAAAATGACGCACATTGACCAGGTTGAGCACAACAATGTTACTGACTGCCACACAAGTCAAAGCTTAATTTGAAGCATCCATGCTCTGCAGTCATCGATGCTATGGCCAGCCCAAGTGGCGCACACAAGGCTCCACACAGGAATATTTGAAAGCTGTCAGCAGAATGCAACATCATGCAACACACATGGTGAGCAACACAGCCAGGCAGGGCCACTTGCCACATGTGCATCCCTTTAGCATGAATCATTGTGCACAAGATGTTAACAAAACAACGTTGCAGAAACCACAGGATTACCTGAGGCTTCTCAGGTCAGCAGGCAGTCCTTACGGTACTCCTGCAGGGAGCGTCCTGTCACAGCCTCAACTGTACCTTGCAGATATGCTGCCAGCTCCTCACTGCTGAGCCTGAGCTTATTTTCAGGCAGCACGACTAATTGACCATGCTTGGCAAGCAGTGCATGTCTGAACAGAGCTGGTCCAGACAGCCTACACACCATGGCAAAACGGTTGACATTTGCATTCACGGATCAGATGAGGTGTCCTGCCATCATGCTATTGACCCTTGACAGCAGTAATTATCACAAGCCATCCCTTTTGGCAAAGCAAACATATTTTGCATGCAGCAAGAGTACATCTTGCTGCAGCCATCTGTCTGTATACTTAATCTGCACCTGTTGACTCTGTTCTTGATGTAGTCCAAGCCCTCCAGATTGATTGTCACAATCACAGTGGGTGCACAACAAGTTCACGACAGCATTGTAATATACGTGCAAATGTACATGCAAAAGCTATAATTAGCTTTCATGCCTACAGAAACAGCAACTGTTTCGAATTCCTTGGAGGACATTCCGCCATACCAGAACTGTGCCATCTACGACAACCTCCTGCCTGTAACCCCGGTAAGCCAAGCTACAACTGGTATACTGCCTTGCAAATCAACAAGCCTGAGTTGCAACAGTGGTATGCCGTATCAATGCTTGTAACTTTGACCTGGCTTGGGTTGTTGAGGGTGTTGTCAGGTGCGCCGACATGTGCCCAAAAATGTCCTCCACTGACAGCTTGGTAACTTCTGGTGTGCAGGAAGGTAACTACACCAATGTGGGCTCAACTCTGCCGTCATATATGCATCAAAACATCTCCGGTCAGTCTCCAGCGGATGGCTACACACTCGTTTCCAAGGTTGATACGCCTTTCAGGAACTACATCAAACCTGTCAATGGCAAATGCAGCATCATAAACACAGCCAACCTGAGTGCCATCACGCTCAAATTAACAGCGCTGGCAACAATTTTTGAGTGTGCCGTTACAATGCCTCTGGATACACGGTGAGACTGATGCTTGCCTACTTCTTGCTGCTCATTGCCCCTTTGAAGATCTCCCATTCCCTTACATGTATGGAATGATGGTTACACTGACACCAGTGTAGCCCTCTGTCCACACAAGCTGACAGTAGCACATAAGATGTTGATTGCAAGATGATTGCGCTCTAGCAAGGCGTACATGTACTGTATTGTATTGTGTTGTGCATGCATGCTAAATGACGTTTCGCTGTTCACAGCATGCTACACCCATGCCTTCTGTATGAAAGGACATGTGCAATGGAATGTTGCATAAAGTGCTGCAGTCATGCACTGCATCTGTCTTGTCATCATCACACAGCAGACTGCAATGTGTGCCGCCAGCTGAGCCAGCATAGACTTTTGCTCTGCATACAAAGTCTGCTTTCAAGTCTGACAAAGCTGTCCTGAATGACCTTGCAATTGCTCATGGTCATGATCATGCACATGCACCTTCTTCTGGCGTAACTGTGTTGAGACAAGGACGTCACTGATATACATTGGCTGCATCACAGCTAGAGCTTGTCAACCAGCAAGGTTGTGTTTGTAGGATGGACAGAACGTTGCGACGTTGCCCTCAGTTCTGGCTGAGATGTGCCGCAATCTGATCAGCAATGTATCTGGCCAGTCAGGATCTCCTCTCATGGGTCTAGATTCGCGATGCAGTGGTTTTGCTTTTGATAATGCCACACAGATTGCGACCTTCAAGAGCACCACCGGTGGCAGTACTATTGACGTCCTTGGCAGCGACGAAGTGTGTAATCTACCATCTGGAGTTGAGTGGGTGCGCAATTCTGGTAAGGGACATTCATGCTACAGTCTTGCCATTATTGCTTTACCTCCAGAAGGCCTTGTCCCTCTGCACACTCAGCATTGGCATACCTTACGAGACTGAGAACCATCCGTGAGGTTTGTGCATCATGCAGAGTGATTTACATGAGACTGGTCATGCCTATGCAGCATTGAGCTGACATCTTTGCAGCAGAGAGTGGTGGCACCAGTATGCTCATAGGCATACTTCACTTGTTTGCTTGCTCACTCCCTCACTGCTTGAATGTCTCAATCCTTGGCTACCTCTCTCACCCACTAGGCATGCCAAGTTGCTCAACACACCTGCTGCTAGCCCAGAACTGGCTGCACATATAATTGGTACACATCAATTGTTAACCAACAATGTACTGCTGTGCAGTCTTTCCACGCTATGTGCCTCAGCCAGGGGGTGTGGATCTTAGAGATGTATACTCAGATGGTTTACAACCGGGATGGAATGTCAACTCCACAAGTAACATCACTTTGCAAGAAGTGTCCATTGGTATCAATGGGACGCTGGCTATGTGTGCCAACATGCCTGCCTCTCAGGTGAGCAGATAGCAGCTTGTCGGTCTGAATGTCCACTTAAGCATAACATCTCAGCTTTAGAGGCTTATTGTGTGCATATGGTAGACATGCAGTTGTGGCAGTGTGTACAGTACAGATCCACATGAGAGGGTGCAATGATATGATGTGATTGTGAGGTGTCAGCGCGCAATGTAAGGCGCTTGCCACTTCTTTGCGGTTGTAAAGACTGAATGCACAATCACCCAGTCTCTTGTAACTAGAGTGGTTTGTGCAGCCACAAGCATATAGGTGTCAATACCAATAATAATTAAACGCTTTCCAGCTCATGATGAGCTGGGTATGTGCAAGACAAGCCTTTTCTCTCCAGAGCAGCCTGTACTGTTGAGATCAGAAAATAACAGTGTTAAGATAGTGTTGAGATCAGAACTGTAGTGTTGACATAGTGTTGAGATCAGAATTGCAGTGTTGACATAGTTTTGAGATCAGAACACAAGGGCTTTGTACCATGTAACGTCCTGTTGAGAACTTGCCTCCTTATCCAAACACATGCCTGGCCTTTTCACTTCAGAGCTGCGCTATAAAGTCATCAGCCCCGGGCTGCCGCCTTAGGAGGCTCTCGTTGTGATCGCTGAAAAGCATAAACTTTTTTTTTCCTTTCTATAAATTCATCATGCACAGCTGCAAACTGCACCCATTTATGCAACACTGACAATGTTCACATGCAGTGCTGCTGTTGTTTGGCCTGGCATTGGTCAATGCAGTGGCTGTCTGAAGTTGTCAGATGAATGCAAAGTACTACAGCTGTGAATTGAACGAAATGATTTGGTGCAGAGTGCATTTCAATTCGCATGCCAAGACTGTCCCAGAAGCCAAATGCAGCCTTTAGGGATTGGCAACACAGCAGGCTTTGAGATGTGGATTGCTGCAGCACAGTACAGCTCCAGTGAGTGCATCTAACCCTGCAACCTGTCTCAAGCACTCCTGACATCATGCACCTGAGCTCACACGGATGCATGGGGAGCACTTGCACTTGCATGAGATGTCAGCATCTCTGAGTTTGCTTAATGTTGCACAATAGGTGAAGTCCTCTGCCAATTTGCAGGAGCAGCTCTGTCGCCATTTGCATTGGGTTAATCTCAAATACATTGATGGTCAATGAGCACACATCTGCATGATTTTGCGCCAGCAAGACCACAGATGCTTGTTGGCGTCATGCAAAGTTTGACTTCATATGTTGCAGAGATTTCCTGCACAGAAGCTTGGCTGTGCACGCAAACAAATGCCAGTCACTGATATGGCAGCCTGGGCTTCTATTCATTGTTAGCCACAACCAAAGTGGTACAAAAAGCGTACCATTCACAAATAGAGGAAATAGAGGAAAGTTTGATGGCGTGCGTTGCGCTGTGCTGCTGCTGGCGTTTCGAAAGTTGAACAAGAGCCTACAGATGCAATCAGATGCTCCAAGTAGGTTCTGGCTTGTTAAGCTGCATTTGCTTGCACAATGATGCTTTGTCAAATGGCAGATGCAAGCTTGCAGAATGTGTGAAAAGTCATGACATGCACAATGACATTGCACATGCCCTCATCAAGTTTTCACAGAAGTTGATTGTGGGAAGCTGAGCAGAGTAAGGAGGTGTGATGCTGTGCCGCAAAGTGCTTGTGTTACTGAACTGCACTCTTTGTTCTGAGCATGCACACATCCTTGCAGTCGATGTATGATGGGCTTCGTTTTGCTCTCGGCCTTTGGATGTGGCGTGTAGTTTGCTTCTCACAAAGCTTTCAAGCTGTTTCATCCACCAAAACAGTGCTCTTTTCAGCTCACATGTCTATGCAGGCTGTCTAATGCAAGTCTGGAAGGATTGCAAGACCCACCGAACAAAGCAGGAGCTGGTGCCCAAGATAGCTCTCATACTACAAGCTATTGATGTGACAACAGCGCAGAACCTTCCTGACAAAGATCCTGAAGTACATGATCAGCCCAGGTTTTCATGGAGGAACCTGATGCCATGGAGGCCATTGTGAAGAGGTCTGATGATATGGAGGCATAACCGACAGGACAAAAGCATGCCTGATGTTTGACATGTACCCTGCATGACATCAGCTGCAGACCTTTAGCAAGATGTAGCAGAACAGTTAGATTGAGTACACAACCTGGCATTTCATTCTGAATCAGGATTTTGAACTAGGATTGCCTGCTTCGAGTTCGTTGGGTAATTTTGACTCTGTTGTGATCACCCAATGTGATATACCATTTATGTACACATGCCTGCTATGCCTGCTTGTCTACTGAACTAACAAGGAATTAGGAAAATTTTCATTTAACGGGACGATGTGAAGGGCCCAACCAGCTTGTTAAATTAATTCAAGGCTAGTCGACCAGAACAAGGTGGGGGGGTGGGGTGGCCTAGTTCTTATACATCGTACTTATACATCAGCCCTTTGGTAATTATGTTGTTAGCCACAACAAAGTGAGCGAATGAGAGGCTGATCTGCGTCCTTGCCCATGTGACAACCAAACGCATGTGTCAACTGTCGTGCTTCTTTCTTGCGACAGTGACGATAGCGCACGTTGCGCAAACACAATAACAATGATGACCAAGGTATGCTTCAGGTTGTTGTCCTGTCTGCAACGCTCGACGCTCCTGTGGGAGCCAAGTCGCGTAAAGACTGCTTGACGTCAAGTGTTGCAGCAACGCTCAACTGGTCACATCTGTATTGCAGAGCGCGATCAAATCTCATGCCTTCAAGACAGCACCCACATCCTGCAAAGGCAACGTGCCGTATGCCACAAGGCTCACCCTACGACTCAGTAGAGGTGCTGATCAGTCTGTATCGGTACTTCACCCTATTGAACACAGGCTTGAGCACTGTCTGCTTGGCTCGCGCGCAAGCTACTGTGTGTCAAACACCGCAATGCACGTCATTGCACACGACTGTTTATAAATGTAATTACGCGGATGGCCCCACGTCAGTGACTTGATGACGTATCACTATGCAGTCGACTGAATGCTCACCCATCCCTCGGGTACCAAACTGTCAGAGTGGTTACAGGTCACTGCATTCCTCATGCCATAGCTGCCCCAGAAGGTATTCGAGGCCAAGTTGGTGATGCCCTGCCAAGCGGGGATGGAGCTGCTGCCCAGTTCACACAGCAGGACCTCAAAAAGTTCATGCAGGGCTACCGCTCTCAATATGAGGAGATCAGTATGTGGGTTGAGGATGATGATATTGAAGGTCAGCTTCTATTGCAGACTGCTTGTATAGCAAGGAGCTTTGATGATGCAGCAGATCCGGCTTGCATGTCAAAGTTTGGCTGGCAAAGTGAAAGCATGGCACAACCCGCAGCATGACAATGCAGAGATGATCATGATGCAAGCTGTGATGACAAGACAAGTTTGAATCGTGCTGGTGACCTTAGGACATCAGTTCATGTCCTGAGTTGCGAGCATGGTGGGATGACTGCAAACGGACACAACCTCAGGAGCATTGTATCATTTGTTGACATACAGGCCATGTAAATTAAAACCCCCTTGTACCTGACAGGTGAACTGCCCCGAGAGCTGGCAGGTACATTGCTGCGCAATGGGCCAGGGCTGTTGGAGATTGGGGGCAAGCCCCTCACCCAGCCCCTAGATGGAGATGGCATGGTAGGAAATCAGATGCAGTCATTGAGTTCTTGATTGCAGAGAGATCTAAAACCCAAAACCCCATTCCTTGTGCAGGCAAACAGCTGCTTTGCTGTAAAATCTGCCATGTGCAGGGCATCTGCAGAACACAAACCTACACAAGTTGCATGATATGGCAAACCCTAACGATTGTACTGTTCATTGTTTGATATGAGGCGTGCATTTCCATCAGGAAGGGCTTTTGCATTGATACAAAGGAACTTGTCCAAGTTTTTACACAAAGCCAGCCTGCAGCATACACAAGTTACAACAGTGTGCAGTGTGCATGCTGAAGTGAAGCTGCATTTCCTGTTGTCTGCTGCAGATCTGTAAGTTTGCCTTCAAGGACGGCAAGGTGCATTTCCAGAACAAGTACGTGCGCACAGAGGCACTGATGAAGGAACAGGCAGCCGGCAGGATGCTGTACCGGGGGGCCTTCAGTGTGGGCAACCCCTCAGGGGGCAAGTTCTTCAACCCCTTCAATTTCACTGTGAAGGGCATTGCCAACACTGGGGTGCTCAACTGGGGCGGCAAGCTTCTTGCTTTATATGAGGTGAATATTTTACTGTTACGCTGTTACTTGCTGCAAGTTGGCATGACGCTGCAGCCATACACGCAGCTTGCATAGCAACACTGATCAGGGCACAATTCTGATGGTTCTCTGGCCAGAGCTGTGTATTGGATAATGCTGCGCACACAGTGTCCAGTTGGCATCTTCAAGACCAGCAGTTGATGCATTGCCCAGCACAGTATCTGCTGACCTACCACATCATCTGAGCAGTTTGGGAATGTTGATTTGTTTTTGGTCAGCACATGTGTACAGTCAGTACAGTCTACTCATTGGTGGACATATATTCCATGGAGCCAGCTGCAGCTGCAGGCATCAACCACGCATGCACTGCTTTGTGCAATGAGACCTTCCATGCCAGCTTGACAGTAATTCCAAGAATGCAGACTGCAGCTGCAAACATTGACCACCCCCCATTGTACATGTTGCAAAGAGACTTGCCATATGAGCTTGACAAGACGCCAGGCTGCACCTCTAAGCATTGATCATCCCACATGCAACTTGTTGTGAAGAGACCTGCCACACCAGCTTGACAATGACCTCAAGACTCAAGGCTGCAGCATCAGCGTTGACCTCCTCACATGCTACTTGTTGCAGAGAGACCTGCCATACCAGCTTGACAATCATCTGAACACTCTAGGCTGCAACATCGATGCTGACTACCTCACATGCTACTTGTTGCAGAGAGACCTGCCATATGAGCTTGACCATGACCTCAAGACTCTAGGCACGACCACTTTGGGAGGGGCAGTGGACACCGAGAAGCAGTTCTTTGGAGCTCACTACCGAGTCGTCTCGGAGCCTGATACTTCAAAGCGCCTCATCGGCTTCAATTTTGTGGAGGAGACTACTCTGAGCGGCGGCAATGGGGTGGTGCACTTCTGGGAGTTTGATGAAAGCTTCAAGCGCCTCCACAAGACCCAGCATAAGATGCCGGTGAGCTTGCCATCACAATGCTTCACAGAAGCTCAAGCTGCGTGCATCAGATACTCATATATACATCATATACTGCTTGCAGTCATGAGCATCTCAGCACCTCTGCATGCATCATCACAAGGCCAAGCTCCAGATGCTAGTGCAGAATTAATATAGTACATATAGTGTAATGTATAAGTATAATGTCATGACCATGCACAATCTCTTGCCAAAATGCGTGGACTCATAAACACGACTGATATGCATGACTCATATGCATGATGTCATGGTTACCAAAGCATCTCTACAAACATCATACCACATTGCTCAAGGGGCTGGCATGATTTTGCCTACATTACTGCATAAAAGCTCATGTCACATGGCTCTTTTACAGAATGCCATCAGCCCAGAGCTGTTGGTTGCCATGTAAGATGGACAGCACACACGTAGACAGATTGTAGGGATTTGTTTTCACTGCAGGACCGCAGACTCTATTGTCCAACTGCTCTTTGTCCAGATGTGCTACAGACTAACTGGGTAGCACACGCCCCTCAGGTAAGTGACCATCCTGCAATGAATGCAGGGAGGGACATTTGGCTTCATTCATGACATCCTAGTCACAGATCAGCATTACATTGTTCTTGAGAACCCAATCAACATGAACTTCGGCAAGCTGTTGACCAAGTACACTGTGGCCAAAGCCTGCCTGGCAGAGTGCCTGCAGTATGAGAGCAGCAAGCCAACCAAGATCCATGTGATCAAGCGACCAGGGAAGGACAGCTCGGTTTTGGGTGAGGCACCTTACATCTGACTCACAGCTACAAGCTGAGTCATGTCTGTCCTGTTGTCAATGAGTGACCATCTTACAAAACAAGTATCACTGAGTGAAGATAACACACAACAGGAACTAGCACATGGGCAGGAGCATTATGCACCCAATCATGCATTACAGAGCAAAACACAGCATTTCTCATTGTTGTGCATCAGCTGGGATTCTCAACAAAACTTCAGACTTGTGCCTGCACATAGCTTGTTTGGCAGGTTAGCCTGCAAGCATGCCTTGCAGATGCTTCCTCTAAGACTGCTTACTAGGGCTTTCACCAAGGCTGAGACACCGTGGCAGGCACTGACAGCAACATCCTGACATCACATTTCTAGGATTTGACTGCAAAGTCTAGACCTTTTTAGGCACCAGATCTTTTTCTTCTAGAACAGCATTGGATGAATGGGATCATTCAGACTTGACATTCTCACAAGTCTCACAGTTGTTGTCTGTTGACTCTCCTGATGAGTCCCACAGACAGTAAATGTAAATTGATTGATTCACTGATTCTTATTGCCTGTGCAGGCAGCAAGGCGCATGCAGTCTTTGAGACCACTCCCTTCTTCTCCTTCCATCATGCGAATGCCTTTGAGGCATCTGAAGGCTGCCTGGTAATCGACACAGTCGCCCTGACTGGCATTGACTTTGGCAACAACACTGACAGTGGAACCAGTGTGTTTGAAGGCAAGCCTGGGAAGGGCGTTGTCACCCGCCTTGTCATCAATGGCAAGACTGGAAAGGTACGCTGAAAGTTCTTGGTAAAGAGTTGGCTTATGTATGCTTTTCAGCGATCATGACAGGAGCCTCCTAAGGCAGCAGCCCGGAGCACAGCTCCTGGTGTACTGTTTGTGTTGGGTGTACATCTTGTGTTGGGCTTGAAGAATATAAGCTGCTAGAGAGTCAGAGGGAAAGATTACAATGCTGTAAGCAGCCAAGTCTAATCACCTGATACTTATGATGATGCAACTTGAGCATTGCAGTACACGCAATATGGCTTGGCATGGTACTGCTAGACACAGCTTGGTGTGCGAAAGCATGACACACTGTGAGTTGACTAGAAACTTGTATGTTTGCACACTGTTGCATGCTTGCTACTTCCTGATTCTGCTGCTGCCTATGGCCTCCTGCATCAATTGTCCAGCATGAGTGTCCATGCCAGCAAGTCTTCCGTGCATGCTGATGTTGCAACCCCTACCATGAATGTCCATGCCAGCAAGTCTTCAATGCATGCTTATTGTTGCAACCCCTACCATGCTTTCCAGAAGCACACTCAGAACCAAGTGATCCTCTACATTGAGTCAATGATGGAATCAATGGCATTGACGGCATTGTTGAATTCAACATGATTCACTGAGAAGACTGCATGGATTAACTGTATGTAGTCAAATGGTTGTCATGGCGTGCATCAGGTTCAGAGACATCCGGTGGTGACTGACAGAGCTGCAGAGTTCCCATCAGTTGCTCCTGTGGCATCTGGCAAGCCACATCAGCATGCCTACACGGCTGGCAGTCGGGTGGTGGGGGAGGACAAGTGGGGCCCCCAACAGGTCTGCTTTCATTTTGCACAGAGGGCTAGGTCTGAACTACAGCTGAGTTAGAGGTTTTGACTGAGAATAAACTAAACTGGAAGAGAGGTTGCTGTAGGCATGGCCAAGTAAGGTGTTTATGCCTCTAGACACGGTTGGTCCATTTGCATTGCACATATAGCAGCTCCAGTAGCGCTTAAGTACAGCAACAATCACAGCACTTTCTTGTGATGCAAACCTTGGAAGCAACCACTCCTGCAGTGAAGGTCTACAAGCATGCAGCCAACCCCCCTGTGGGTGTCTGACAGGCAAGCCATACGTCACTGTAGAATTAGAAAGAGAGAAGAGATGACTCTGGTCGGCGACTCAAGTCAGAAATGCGTCACCAAGCTGTGTACTATGCTTCATACTTCAGAACAAGGGCATGCCAGATGCCCTTCAAAGTATGAGGGGTTGCTCAAACACCTCTTGCCTGCCAACTTTCACCTTCTGTGCCAGTAAGGCGCGTCAGCTCTGCTGGCCGCAAGCTTCCTAGGCCCAGGCATCACACAGTGTTGGAGCATGAGGCTTGTGGCATGACTGCAATTTGCTGCAGGAAAAAAAAAGTTTTCGCTTTTCAGCGATCATAACGGGAGCCATGTAAGGCGGCAGCCTGGAGCTATGACCACAGGCCATAGCCCAAAGGAATCTGGTGCATGCAGGTTGTCATGAAAATATCCATGCCCCCTGGCCTCGGCACAGACACACCGTTTAGTCAGCAACAAGCCTCAACAGATGTTTGGGACGCCGGCCCAGACCAGTTTGCCCAGGAACCCATCTTTTGCCCTCGCCCTGACGCACAGACAGAGGATGACGGCTGGGTGTTTACCATGGTGTATGACTCCGTAAGTGATTGTAGCCATCTGGCTGTGTTGGACGCCAAAAATCTCAAGAGTGGACCGGTTGCTCGTATCAAGCTGCCACAGCGAATACCGTATGGTAAGAACTGGTATTTTCCCCCCAGTAATATACCCTTGCCATCTGTGATCTGCCTTGTCCTATCTTGTGACTGTTCTACTCTTATTTGGTGCTGATTGTGCTGAACTGCCTTATCCATTTGTGTCTTGCCCAAGGTTTGCCCTTACCTGTACTACCCTCACCTGATCACTCTTGCATGTGTTACCTGTACATGACGAGTTACCTAATTTACAGCTTGTCTGCATTAAGCTTGCACCTGGGTGCCCTGATCGCCCCTGTCTTGTACTCTGTGAGGCAGGCTTGCGAAAGGTGCCCACTCCATTGTCCACTTTCACCTGTTTCACCTGTAAGGGACACACACATGCAATATGCACTAGCAGCCTTCAGACTGCACGTTGTGATGCAGGTATTCATGGTAGTTTCACAGAGCAATATCTGGGTCCCACAGCTGATGCAAAGCCTCAATCATATAATATCTCCAACGCAGTTGCACATGACGGTGTCCCTGTGTATGCCTGAAGCAGTCACACATGGCAAGTAATAGACCCTACAGGGATGCTCAGAACAGACTGCTCTGAAGAGACAAGGCTTGCTCTGCATGTTCCTAGCTCGTCATAAATCAGAAGGCATGAGCATCATTTTTTGTGTGTGTGTGCTGAGTTGGTGTTGAATGCGATTTGGAGGGCCTGCAAGTTTTCTGCGTCCCTGTCACATCTTTGATTTCACACAATAATGTTATGCGAATCTGCCTGCTGGATTCAGAGCAGCCTCCGTTAGCTTGTTTTGTCTTGTTATTTCATTGACTATTTGTTGTTAGAAGATGTGTGTACAGACATGTCACTTGGGCTTGCCATGCCAAATACATCTACACAACCGTATATATATATGGTATATGTTATATACGTCTCTAGAGATTTCATGTCGTTATTGACCACTACGTTATTTGCCTTTGAAGCACCTGAGTCTTTACTGTACATTACGTGCTAGCCATCTAATCATACTTCAACAGCTGAAATCTGTGTCACATGTTCAGCTCTAACTCTTCACCTGTGTAATATTGACAAGTATGGCTCAGCGCTGTACGTTTTGGTTGCGGGTAGGATACACTGTGTGCAGTCCCGCTGAAAAGTAGTCAGAAAATACAGCACTTCCTTATGTATTGCAAGCAGATCCGGTCATCCTGTGTAGCTCCTTCAGCTGTGTAGCATCTGTTGAGGCATCTGTTCAGACTCTGGCAGGTAAGAAAGAATTTGACTGCCAACAATGGATCTGCTGATGTTGCTACCATGTGGCGAACATGTTCATATGTAGCTGAGCTTGTAGAGGTGGTCATCACGGCAACCAATGAAGATGCTGCCAGCCACGCTGACAGGGCCAGAAAACACATCACCTGCACAAGACATCGTAACTCTGTGGAAATGTACACAGCAACAAAGTTGCATCACATTTCACGAGTGTTGCCATATGGCAGCGCACAGGACTCAGACAACCACAGACATCACATTTACAGGGCAGGACAGGACAGTTGTGCTAGCTGACCCAATTTGAGCCGACGAAGGAAGCGTGCCACAAACCCATAACTTATGGTCCTAGGTTGAGCTGACAGCAGCCCATGCGTGAGGGTCCAAGCTGAAGCACTGCAACAACAAATGTAATGCATGCACTGACATGAGCAAGCCACACAACAATAGCTTGATACTGTACTTGGCATCTGCGCAGCAGCAACTACTTGCAAGCTCTCAAGGCTGATGCTGTCTGCCTTGCCACTCGTGCCAGCAGAGGTCTGACTGCCAGCTGTCTGTCTGATTGCTGGCTTGAGCACTGAGCTGTCAGAGCCGGCAGAGGGGGTGGCACAGGGGGTGGCAGAGGGGGTGGCAGAGGGGTGGGCAGATGAGCCGGGGGGCAACCTCACCACTCTCACTGCTCCAGTGTTGGTGCATGTCACTAAGAGTTGACTGGCCTTCGTCTGTGCAGGAGTGTAAAGCTGTTCATATGGGTCTGACACTGTCTGTGAGTGTGTAGGAGACCCTGCCCTGGCATCAGTGTGTGAGTGCAGCTGCGGATGTGACCACAGCTGTGCCTGCTTTTGAGCACTTCTTTGCCTCTCTGCACATGTATGCTGCATCTGTGCATCTGGCGGTGTCTGTCCATGTGACAGCGAGCCTGCTTTAGGTTCTGCCTGTGTGTGGGCGGCCATGTCCAGCTGTGAGTGCGTCTGTGCCATACCATCTTGGCTTGAATGTGAGTAGCTGCTGAGTACATCACACAAAGTTGCTGCTGTGCTGATGCCAGACCCCATGGACACTTTGCAGAGCTGATGTCCGTGCAAGCAGCTGATACAAAGCAGCTCACCCTCAGCACTGCCAACCACCACTGCTGCTTCAGCACCACCTGCTGCAGCAGCTTCCTGATGAGTCACACCCTCAGGTCCAGGATCCTTGCTTATGTCAGAAGGCTGAATTCCAGCAGCTGCTGTACTGTCAGCATTGCCGGGCAGCAACACATGCTGTGGAGAGCTGCCTGGAAGCTGACTGCCTCTGGCTGCCACGGTAGCTTCTTGAGTGATGACCTCCTGACCAGCGCTGAGTAAGCAGAGAGGAGCAAAGATCTGCGAGCCCAAATTGCACTGCCATTGTGGCTGACCCAGGTGTGACAAGGCTGTTATAGAACCATCAACTGCTGCCACAAGAATTGTGGAAGTGGTTGTGTCTATGACTGGAGTGGAAAAGATTGGAGCTGAAGCTTGGTGTGTCCAGGCGGGCCTGCAAGCACACCCCTCTGATGTCTATATACTATGATGAAAGCACTGATGTAGTATCAACAGTAACATTCATAGTAAAAGCAACAATGATGATAATAGTTTAATTAAATCAGTCATCATGACAACAACAAGCATAGTCCATAGGGAGTACGGTGATGGTGGTACTGTATGTCTCATAGTTGTATCATTCGTTTGTGACGACCAGGGTCTTTGAGCTGACACAACATGCTGCGAGCAACAACACAAGACATATGACAGTGGCAGTGTTGCTATGATGTAAACAAGGGACAATGCCATATGCCACCCAGCTGCAGCATGGTACTGAACAGCAGTTTGGTACATACAGACACAGCTAGCAGTTTGCTTGCACCCTTGCAGGTGGCATTTGCTAGATTCAACAAAAGAGCCACATGGTCAAAGATGGCGATCACATGTGGTTTTCCCGCCAATAATTGACAAATTGCACGTAGATGCATCCAGTGCAGCAGACTTCCAACATGACTCACAGCATCTGTTATGGGCCAAAACAGGACTGTCCAGGGCTCTCTCACAATCTAAGATGCAAACTATCATTTGCCCAAAAAGCAAAATTGATTTCGGTCTGGGTTCTAAACACTGGAATCAATGACAAGGGAGTGTTAAGGGATTAACAATCCTATCATGTAGCTTGCCAGCTGTCAATTTGAATCTCAACAGCTCAGCTCTCAGCTTGCAGGCAGGGGCGAAACGCTTCTTACCAAAGACTGAAGTGGTCACCAGACACAGCAAAGGCCTGTAGCTGTGCAGACAGCGTGGCCACCAAGACCAAGTAGTGGTGGTGGTCAAACGCCACAGCAGCAGAAACTGGACCAGAGACCATGCATTGCGCCACTACAACACCTGCACACAGACATACATATAAAAGGAAGGACGGACAGGCAGGCAGGCAGGCAGGCAGGCAAGCAGGCAGGCAGGCAGGCAGACGTTTTGCTCTTTTTTCCAGTGCCTGGTACATCTGGGCTGCTCCACATATGATGGTATACAGCTCAAGCTTGCACACAAAGCCAGAGGACGCTCAATGAGCATGACTGTGATTCAGCTGCTGTTGGGGATGATGCAGTTTCAGGCGCATCTGACACAGAATGCAGATGCTGTGAAGGATTTCAGCTACAGCAGCTCATAAAGCTGATCAAAGAGGCAAAACTACGCCTCATGTGATCATTGATCCATGCCTACCTTCATTGGTGAAGGCTAAGAGCTGCCTGCCATGTGAGGCCACCCACAAACAGCCCCAGCCCTGCCAGCTGTCCACTACCGGGGGAGACCTGATTGTGCCCCCGGTGTCTACTACTGCAAGCTGGTGCCTGGTTGCAATGGCCAGGAAGTACAGGCTGTCATTGCTGCATCCCACAACAACTGCCTGCATTCATTTTCAGCATCTGGCATGTTCAAAGCTGCTATGAGCCCAGAGAGTGTACTAACTCGCAGGGAAGCTTGGTGATTAAGCTGGTGTCCACTACCCAAGGCTGCGTCCTTTATGCCATGGCAAGGAAACACACATTGCCATCACTGCAATTGGCGTGTATGTTTCATTGCCCCCTGACCATGTTTGTAAAACTTGCGCAGCCGCAACAACCAGGTGCAAAGATACTCTGCCAATTGGCCAACGGTAACAATGCGCGTTGAGTATCAAGTGTAAGCAAAGGCGTTTCGAGTCTCAGCAAGAGCTCAAGCCAGTTCAGCCCTGTGGGAGTATGATGTGCAATCTGTGTGGGCTGTCTGCCTTAGCAAAGCAGTACTTGTAGGGCTCGCAGGTTGTCTGCTGTGCGTATCAACATCATGTACAATGTACTCTGGAAACTGACTGTAGTCATGGTCTGCCATGCGTCCTGGTGTCGCTTACCTGGCAGTCTGATGTGATGGTGAGGCCAGCTTCTGCCCTTGCAGGCAGGGTTGTTCTCCAAACAGCCCTGCCTGATTGCCCCTCTACACACACCACGTCACCTCCGTGAGAGCAAGCAAACACCCATTCTGACTGCTGCTGCTGCTGCTGCTGCTGCTGCTGCTGTGACTTAATGCATGACCCTGATTGTCGCAACTGCTGCTTCTCAACAGACGCTACTGGACCTTGCACTTGCTGCTGCTGCATTTCCTCCAGCTGCTGCACCAGCTTCCCTGATAACTGCGAGGTACAGGCAGTGATGAGCACAACTGGAGATGCGTCCACACATTCCTGCAGCTTCAGACGCCAACAGCATTTGAGAGGCAATGTATCACTTGACCTTCGTGACTGATGCTGCTGCTGCTGCTGGTGTGATTGATTTGCATCGGTGGAGATCAGACTGGCCTTATCGGGTGGTGGTAGACATGTCTGCTCAGGTGGTGGACACTTAGACTCCTGCTCAGATGCAGCATGCTCTTGAGGCTGAAGAATGTGTTCATCCTCTGCGACAGACAAGCCCCGGGGTCAGGGTGGGGGGGAGTTGCTAAGGGTGTGTGGCAAATTACCAGAGTGGCATTTACCAGCCCACCGCAACCCCCCAGCCCGCTCACACACCCACCCCCCTGGTTGACTGCAGGCTGCCAGTGCCTGCTGAGTCTGTTGCTGCCATTCCTCCTCTTCCCCAGCTGTGGCCACAGCTGGGGTCAGCCTTGGCTGAGAGTCCAGCAGGAGCAGCGGCATACACTCTGATGGATGTTCTCTTGGTGGATCAGTGCTGTTAAGTTTGCTGAGTAATGCAGCTGAGTCAGCCAATGCTTGGGGGGGACTTGTCACATGGGCCGCATGTGACAATGCAGCAGCAAGTCTCCTGGCAGTTGGGAAGGCCACGACAAAATCCGGGTGGATGACTAAGGCGTTGGCTACTGCAGCAGCTGCAAGGGAGTCTCCCCCGGCTTCAAAAAAGCTATTGGAGGGCTCCAAGCGCGGATACTGCAGGGCCTCTCGAAACAGCCCCAGAATCCTGCCCTCCAGCCCTTGCTGGACAGCAAACGGCCCTTGCTGCTGAGCAACACCTTCTGACTGAAACGTCGAAGTCTTATGAGGCTCTTTTGGGGATGCAAGACAATCCCCATCCGTGTTTGCTGCTGCCCACGCAGGGGGTGGCAGGGCCCCCCTCATCAGCTTGCCCCCTGCTGATTGGGGTAGCTGGAGTAGCACTGTGATGCTTGTAGGCACAGCAGCAACAGGCAGAATGTCCTTACACCATTGCAGGAGCTCCTCTGTTATGTCATCAGCTGCTTGACCAGCTGCGCTGGCTGCTGGTTGGTTGATGGCACTGGCAGCAACCAAGTGCACATATGCTGCTAGAGCAAGCCCTGCATGAAGCATCATTTGTGGTGAGATGCATGCTTGCATGCCTTTTCTTCAGCTTGCAAATGTACTGAGTCTGCTTTCTTCAGCTTGCAGAAGCACCGTCAGCCCTTCAGATCGCTCAGCTGCAAACAAGTTTTTTGCCAGATCTACGCATCAACATTTGCTCTGCCAGCAGGTAGTAGCAAGATCAGTATGCCTCAGAGTCAAACTCTCAGCTCAACATGCCCAATGCTGCATCAGTGAGAGTAGCTGGGATGGCATGTCAAGCAGCTCTGGAGCAATGGCTGCATGATGAAATCAAGGGCTGCTTGCAGCAGTGTATGAGCCTGCGAGCTGACAGCCTTATATGTTTCCTACTTGTGTCTGGCTGGTCTGCTGAACATCATCAAGCAATCTCACTGTCAGTGTTCAGGCACAGCTCATGAGACTGCCAGCTGAACTCTGACAGGGAAATAGCTTGATGATGTTCAGCATACCAGCCAGACACAAATAGCAAGCATATAAGCATGTAAATAGGTGCGAGGGGCTGCTGTGCAATTCAAGCTATCCCTCATAGCGTGCAACAACACCATCCAAGGTGACTTGTCAAATCCCAGCTTTGAATTTGGATTGTCAGGCACAGAGCAGAACACAGCTCAAGCATGCAGGCACATGGGCTGAAGCACAGCCAGCCCTCAGACAAAGCAGGCGGAAGGCTGCAACAGTCAAGAAACTGTGCGTGAGCATGTGTATATGACAATGTATGTATACATAACAAAAGTAAACATGAAACATAATGTAGGAATGTGGCAAGCTGATCCAGTGAGCAGACCTCTGTTGGCAGGCAATGGCCATGTGCAAGCTGCTGCTGCAGCAACTGCCGGATGACTCATCAAAGCTGCTTCCACATCAGTAAGAACCACTCTCACCCCTGCACTCAAAGTTGCCTCTTAGTTTGACCTTCATCTTGACACATGACCCCAAAGCTGACCAGCAGGTGCCAGATGTCAAACTGTCGTCAAATTTTCCAATTAGCGTACAAGCCTAGTGTAGGGTCTGAGTGAGGACTAGGGTTTGCACGTGTGTCTTCCTGAAACAAGGCGACTGGGAGAGGATCTCCGTTCATTGTGTCACAGGTGGAAGCAGCAGTTATTACTGTGAAAGCATACTGTGGAAGCATACTGTGGAAGCATACTGTGGAAGCAGCTATGGTAACTGTGAGTAGTCCAGAAAGATACTGTTGAAGCAGCAGTAAATTGATCAGCAATACTCCCAACATCCTTTCCCCAGCTCAAGCTGCCATCACCCTGATTGCGTACTTGCGCTCTCTTGCAGTCAACGTCTGGCATTTGGCATTGGGCGTCAGTAGACACGTCATGCAGTCATTCATCCACTGCATATGTGTGTTCCCTTAGAGTCAGGGACAGACAGTCCTGAATAGCTCCCTGTATGAGGTCATGATTTGGCAGTCAACGCAGCAACAGTAATGTGTGTATACAGCATCAGCAACAAGGAGCAACTCAGCAGCCTGCGCATGATGGCAGCTGCGTTGATGGAAATCGCCAGGTGTCGGCTGAATATGCACTACATTGGCATGAGAGTGGTATGAGGTCTTTTTAGATACTGTTCAAACTTTTTGTTGGACCATTGCACGCTGATTGCACCAAAATGCACTGGAGAGGTAGGGGCTCAGAAGCTCTGGTCTGGCACGATTCACATTACATAAAGAGTAAATTATGTTATGTTACGTTACATCGTGTCATGTCACGTCACGTTATGGTGCGTTACGCTACGTTACGGCATGTTATGTGTGAAGTTACCTCTGAGCTTGACCTGCAGGTCCTGCCTGCCACAGACATGCAAAGCGCCCTCGGGCGTGAGGTAGCCTATGTCGCCTGTCCTGCAACACATTTTCATTTCTGCATGTCCAACTGCTGGCCTTCATACCAGACGTTTCACAACACACTTCTTAACGCACCTCAAACACAAAACATTGTACAAAACACTTTACAAAACATGAGTCTATCCCAACCGAAAGGTCAACAACATGCGCTAGTGTAAGTCATCGCTTGAAAACAAAGCAAACTTGAAATCAGTTGTGTTGTGTTGATTATCAGGTGATGAGTCACACAGGTGCCTGGCATTGACCTTCTAGCCAGCCTGAGGATGAACTGTTGCTTGGGTGCTAGCATACTAGCTGCCAAACTACTTGCTAGCTGTCAAGCAATTGTGCTGTTGCCCAGGCTTCTGGCGCATTCAGTGCTGCAGCACCAGACTTTTCTTACAGCACTGCCTCAGCTGTTCTCCCAGGGCAGTAGCTGCACATTGAGTTTGACCAGGAAGGTGCCACTCACAGCTGCACATTGCATTTGAGGGGCAAGATGTCAATACCTGCTGTTTATGCCATTATACTCACCTGAAACAGGTGACTTGACTGGCAGAATGTGCTTTGAGGTTGTCCCAGCCAGAGATGCCTGCCTTCTGGCTCTCTAGCTGGCTGAAGTCCATACTCAGAAAGCGCTGTCGTGTCAACTCAGGGTTCCTGTAGCATGAGACCAAATGCTGTGACAGAATCTGGGAGGCAATAGACCTGTTGCATGATGCTGGGACAAACTGATGATGTCTTGAATGACTTTTCAGCCACTAGTGTTGCACGAGCCAGGATGCAGACAGCACTACACAGACAGACACCAAACACCAGACTAGTAAGGGGCAAACAAGCTGTTTCAATGCACAAAAGTGATGACTATGATCAGTTTTGGCCATCTAGGCTCATCCTTGCAGGTGAACCAACCTGTAGTAACCAGCTGCCAGGCCAACTCCTGTCACAACAATCTCTCCAGTCTGGCCAGCTGGCAGCAGACTGACTGCAGCCTTGGTCACATGCCCTTCCTTGGTCACATGCCCTGCCTGTGGCTGCTGCCATTGCTTCTGCTGCTGCTCATCTGGGCTGTCTTTTTCAGCCCGTTTCCTTTTCTTCATGTGGAAGAGGGTAGACGTGAGCTGCGGTTGCGGGTGAGATGCCCAGGAGGGGTTCGGGTTGTTGTCACAAACATCAAGGCTGCTGGGAAGAGCCTGAAGGTCTGTGGCAGACAGCACGTGTAGTTCCACTGCAGAAGAAGGAGATGAAGGGTCAGCAGGTGTAGACATTCCAGTGCTTGATGTGATGTTGTTAAAGATCGACCTAGGGCTGTTGGCAGGTGGCCTGGGGCTGTTGGTAGGTGGCCTAGGGCAGTTGGTAGGTGGCCTGGGGCTGGCAAAGCCTGATGGTGGAGGGTTGTTGGTAGGACCAGGCAGGCATCTGTCCATGTGCTGTGTGTCTGAAGCTTTGGTGACAGGCAGGATGAAGACAGCAAAGCCAGCGATGGGCGAGCCTGCTGAGACTGTGGCGTTGCTCTTCTGCTTTATGCCATTGTCTGACCCTGAAACACGGCAACAGCATAAGTTTGTTCACACTAAAAGAGCCATGAAGAGGAAGAAGAAGTCATGAAGAGGAGGATGCCAAGAAGAGGACTAAGAAGAAGAACAAGAAGAGGAAGAGGAAGAAGAGAGAGGAGAGGAAGAGGAAGAAGAGAGAGGAAAAGGAAGAGGTAATTTGCAGTGTTCCTATACCTTTAATGCACCAATCAATGAGTGCAGGACGGTTGTCAGCGTACACCACAAGAGAATGACGTGTGGCTAACAAAGGTGCAGCAAACAACACATACACCACATCAGCTTTGCCAGGTGCATGATGTGATGCTGACAGCAATACTGTCCAAAACCAGCCAAGAACTCTGCCCAGACCGTCCTGAGGAACAGGTACCTTGAGCGCGTGCAGCATGCAAGCTCGCCTGATCATCAGCATGCTGCAGATATGGTGTGTCAACCCCTGCTGTGGGTGCTAAATTTGACGCTGGTTCTGAGACTAATTCCAGCCCTTGCTGTTGCTGCTGGGCCACAGGTGCAGACACACTGACATCATGGACGCCTGTGAAGCCTTGCATCAGGCTTTCTGTCTGCTGGCTGTTTGCCCCCTTGGCTGAAAGGCTCAGCAGTTGGCTGCTGCTGTTGCTTAGTACAGGTGGAATGTCAAGGCAAGTGCAGTCTGCAGCAAGCTCTGTGCATCCGTACAGGTTCAGCAGGCTACAGCTGTCAGGCAGGCACTGCCTCAGGGCTTGAGCTAGAGCAACTGTCAGAGGCTCTCCACTCGAAATGAGAACCCTCAGAGCCAGTTTGTTCTCTGCTGTGACACCAGTGGACAGGCTGATATCAGTGCGTGTCTGCCCATATGAACCGTTGCTGTCCGTCTGGGTGTGCATGCTGTCTGTGCCCGGGTCTCTGTCCAGGGCCATGAGATGTTTGCCAGGATTGACTTCAAGCATATCAGGGGACGTTGCAGTGGCTGCGGCTTCATGAGACAAGGGAGATGGGCAAGCTTGCAGGTATGGGACGAGGGCTTGCAGTAGGGTTGGGACAGCTGTGAGATGAGTGATGCTGTGCCTGATCAGGGCTTGCACAAGCGTTGCTGGGTTCTTGACTGTCTCATCAGGTAGGATGACGCTGTCAACACCTGCAATGCCAAATTGGGTTGACTGAATCGCTAGACATGCAGTACCTGTGCTTGCTTGCTGAGTGTACGTCTTTGGGCTATGCACTGCAAAACCTGAGGTCTGGCACAGTCCAAGGCACTACACTTGCAGTCTTGTCTCAGCTGCCACAGAGGCTTGAGACACAGACAGACATATGTATGGATGCGAGTGTGGGATGTGTATGCACCTGTAGCAACAGACAGAGCTTGAAGTCTGAAGTGCAGGCACTTGCTCACCAAGGAGGAAGGGGGCAAACAGCTCCCACAAGTGATCCACAAAACAGGTAGATGTCTTGAATGCAATCTTGTCCCCCTTCCTCAGAGGGAAGTTTGCTTGCATCCAGTTGATCTTATTCAGAATACCTGCATGACAACCCACTGCAGCATCAAGCCTACTGTCAACATCACTATGACAGCATTATCGTTGCATGCATTGTTGAGCATGCATCTATTGCAAGGAGCTCTGTCACAGGGATGCAGGCGTCAAGAAATAAGCACTTCTCGAATGTGCATCATAGGTCTGCTTTCTGACGTAGACACGTGCATGCATGATATGCAGCTACATGCATGACTAGCAGCAAAGCACGCTCAGCATGCAGAGGAAAGATCAGCCACCTGCTTCAGTCCCACAGGCGCCTGTAGGCTTGCCTGTTGACCCTGAAGTGTACATCACATAACAGAATGGCAGCTCTGGTTGACCTTCACAAGCTGTTTGCCAACCAGCGATAAGTTCACGGAGCTGGTCGGTAATTGGTTTGGTGCAAGCTGAAACACGTACATCAATACCAGGCAAGGAAGTACCCCCTGCAGCTTGGTGCAAGGCGCCTGGCTCCACTGTGATCTGACGAGCCGTGCAACAGTCAGGCAAGGCAGAAACACTGAGTGGCCCAGCACCTCCCTCTGTGTCTCGGTCAGCCCAGATCAAGATGCTTGGTTGAGCCTGCTGCAACAGCTGTGTCACAAGCGAGCAAGGACTGTTGGTATCAAGGGGCATAAAGGCACACCTGCACCATGGCAGCTGTTTGCGTGATGCACAAGCCAAGGGGGCTCTCAAGGCTGCAGCTCAACAGCTTACCCGGACGCCAGCACTGCCAAGACTGCGACTGCATACGTCGAGCTCCTGCTCAACCAAATAGCAGCAATAGGAGGTGCAGTGTCAGCAGCGGACGCCGTTGTTGCGACCTCTCCGGGTCCGCCTTTGATTTTAAGATCAATCAGGAGTGTTCGCAAGCCCTTTGCCAATTGCAATGCCTGCGCAGCATGGCATGTGGTACGAACGTTCGAGCCTAGTAGAGCAGGATAGAGCAGGACGTGACGCGGTATCGTACATCAACAGCGAGGTTTCCGACTGTCAAGTCCTGCGCTTGCAGATCCTGAAATTGCCCTGTTGAATCTTGTCTCACTGCGTCCCCGATTGCATGAATTAGCCTAGACGCAAACATCGCCTGGCCTTTTACGACTTGCAGCCCCGCCATACACCCATGTCATGCGAAGCAGAGGTAGGCTGAGTTAGCGTATGCTCGCTTAGTCATGCACGTGGGTTTACTACCTCTGCAGCTGATGCAGTCAGCAGCGCTGCGCGATTAGCGGCAATGTCGCGTGCGCAACCATAACGAACATACAACATCACATGCATTCTGGCACATCCTTAGTGTTGCAAATAAGAACAGGGCTCGATTTACAGGCACATATATATGTGACTGACAATGTGCACACGCACCGACTAACTCGACTTGCCAATCTCACGTTTGCTCACCAGAATGCGCAACTCGCAAACATATGAGACATTTGACGTCGAAGACGGCAGCTCGCCTCCTGCTTTTCATGCGAAGCTGACAGCATATGTGTTTCTCACTTGTGTTGTCGCAGCTAGCGGCGGTATTCTCTTTGGTGAGAACACGCTATTCGGCTGCTTGACAGCCGGCCGGAAGGCTTCGGATGATTGTGTCAAATTGATTTAGGTCAAAGCAAGACCGCTCAGGACGTCTGTCCACCGTTTGAAAGCAGGCTATGGAACGCAGGCTATGATGGAGGCGTTACAGGGGGCATTGTTGTCATGCAGCCTTTTGCTGAAGAGTTCTTTCCCAGCACCGTCGGTGTGCCGGACACCAATTTCTACTGCAAATACGATGACAGAGTCCTGCAAACCTTTCCTTCAATCATGCATTTCACCGGAGCGCTGGCAGCATTTCCTGCTGGCTACTTCACAGCCAAGTATGGACGCACCAGGTGACTATGACAAGGCTACGTGCTTGCACTTACTTGGCACACCCATGGACGCACTACATGCCGCAGTTTGGCTAGCCAAGTTCCAGCCAACATGCAGCATGCTGTAGTTTGGTGATGTTAATGCCACTTTGTCATGATTCTCATGGGGTCAATCATGTGAGCATGATGGCTTTTGAAGCAGTGGCAAAAACCGTCCCTGCACTTAGCTTTACACACCATGATTTCCCCGTGCAATGCAAAGAGAATTTATGACAATTGCGGGTGTTGCATTCCTCATTTAGTTGTGTCTGGCAAGTTGCTGCAAAGAGGTATGTGGCCCTGCTGCTGGTGGGGCGCATCTTGTGGGGGGTGGGGGTGGGGTTTGCAGATCAGTCAGTGACCATCTACAATGCTGAAATGGCCCCGCCTCAATGGAGGGGGCTACTGCATATCCTGTTCCAGCTGGCAACCGTCACAGGAAATGATGAATACAGAACAAGCTTCTCGGCTGCCACAATCTTCAATGCATTTTGACTAACAATGAGCACTTACCCACCTTGCACACCTGGATTGACTTATGTTCAGCTTCATATATTTAGCTTTACCTGGCATGGTCATGATTATGCATGCAACAGTTGTGCTCTGCAAAATGCATGCACTACTTTCAACTTGCAGGCTGCACTTTCATTTGCTGACACAGTTCAGTATAAGCACTGCTCCTCATCATGATCTAGACCTGAAAATTTGCTGTTCTTGACTTGCTCAACCTATGAACTGCTCGTTGTGTCACCTGCCAGAAGTCTTCAAATTTCACCACCGCAGAGGAGTGCTTGACTTGTATTGTGCGACATCTGCAGTGACACTGTGTGTTCAAAAACAAAAGGCTGAATCAATGATTGCAGGCATTCTGATTGCCCAGGTGATCAACATTGGAACCTACAACATCAGGCCCTGGGGCTGGAGGCTATCCCTGGGGTTGGCATCTGTCCCAGGCACCATTCTGCTTCTTGGAGGGCTGTTCCTGCCGGACTCTCCCAACAGCCTCATAGAGCAAGGGCAGTTTGAGAAGGGTAAGCAGGTGCTGCAGCGCATCAGGGGCACAAAGCAAGTAGAAGAGGAATACGGCACAATTTTGGCTGCCCAAGAGGTGAATGACGCACAACTCTGTCTCTCCCAGTCACAATAATTGATACAGTTGCATGTTTTCAGCATGGTTCATGAAGGTCAGAGCACTGCATCTACCCAGTAGGTGCATATTACTTAACCATTATGTCATGACTGTGTACGCATGTCTGAGGCAGGCAGCTGCAGGATCATTGGTTGCCTGTGGGTGTCTACAGTCCAGCTCATTTCATGCTTGTTTGTGTCAATTTCCTGTCAAAATGCAGCTCTGGCCATCTGCAGGAGATCTTACAGCAGTGTTTTGATGATGAACTCCTGGCACTTCTGATTTGGCTTCAGACAGTGCTGGTGCCTATGCATGTGCATTCATGCATTCAGAACTACCATTGCAGCAGGGAAAAAATGGGTGGTAGAGGGGGGTGGGGCCCCTTGAATAAGGAGGAAAGGCCAACATTGCACACCTGACATGGAGAAACCAAGCTTGAACTTATCAGACAAAAATTTGTGCAGGAAGTCACGCAGCTCAGCAGATGCATCACATGCATGACACTTCATGATGATCTGTTTGCCAAGCCTACAAAATGGCACAATCCCAAGCCTGGGAAATGGCACAATCCCAAACCTAGGAAATGGATCAATCCCAAGCCAGATTTGATCCCTTGATGGATGCTGTAGGCTGAGAAGCGGGGCGGCATTCCTTGGATGGCAATCTTGAGGCGGGAGTATCGAGCGCAACTGATCTTGGCAATTGCATTGCCATTGTTTGAGATGGCTACTGGAATCAATGCAGTGGTCTTCTTCTCGCCACAGCTGTTTGGCGGGATAGGGTCTTTTGGGGAGGGGGCTCAGGGGGGTCTCATTGCATCTGCTGTGATTGGTGCCGTACAGGTGGACAGAACAGCCGTGCAAGAATGACTGCTGCTCATGTTACCTGTTCCATCTTTGACACTTTGCATGGACCACACAACGCTGCACGTCATGGTTGTTTCCAAGCACAAACATTTGTGTGGGACATTCTATTCGTTTCAGCAGGCACATGTGCTTGACACAGCTGTAGTGAGTATACACTAGAGAGTGTGCACACTGAGAGTGTGGCACATGCTCATGGTGAAGAGGGTGAAGCACAGCTATGTTGCAGGTAGGAGCAACCTTGGTAGGTGTAGCTGTAGTAGACAGAATGGGAAGGAGGGCCCTGCTGCTTGAGGCATCAATACAGGTATGCTCATGCCTTGCCCCAATCATGTCTCTGGTTTTGCCTGGTCCTGCCCTTGCGTGTCATGCCTTGCCTTGCCCTGCACTTGTCCTGCCAGGGCCAAGCTAGGTCGTGTCCTGCCCTGCCCTGCCATGCTTTGCCCTGCTCTGTCTTGGTCGTGCCCTGCCGTGTCTTGCTCTGCCCTGCCTTCAGTGTGGTGCCCTGCCCTGCCCTGCCCTGCCCTGCCCTGCCCTGCCCTGCCCTGCCCTGCCCTGCCCTGCCCTGCTCTGCCCTGCCCTGCCCTGCCCTGCCTCGATCTTGTCTGCACAGCACATAACACGCATGATTACCTGATCCTACCCCTGCCAGGCTGCAGAGTGCTTCACTGATCCTGGGGAAAACACCACCACAGTGGACATTGGAAGAAGGCTGCATAGTGATGCATGTGTGTGCTGCAGGGCTGCTTGGCTGAGGTAGCGCTGGCAGGCCTTCTTGCATTTGCAGCCACAGATTCCTCAGCTCAGATGAGCCATACTGCTTCCATTGGCGCCATTGTTTTGGTGAGTCCTCTCGTGTGTGTTTTGACATGCAATGCTGAGGAAATCCAAACTCTGATTTGAGAGTTGATCACGTGCAGCTAATGATGACAACTTTGTCAGTGCTGTGTGCCATCCGGCAGCAAATGGCAAAGACATGTATGCCTAACATCATGCAAACCAGGAATGGCCGCTGTGTTCTGTGTTAGCTCTTAGATTTCTTCTGGATGTACAGCAGCAATTGATGCAGCCAGGCTTGTTGTACGCAGCTGTCATTGGTGGTAACTAGCACCCCACACTGAGTGTGTGTGCATGCTGCAGGTGTGTGTCTTCATTGCGTCCTTCAGGTGGGGGTGGGGCCCTTTGGGTTGGCTTGTGCCCAGCAAGATCCAGCCTCTGAATACACGCTCTGCAGGGCAGAGCATCACCACCTTTGTGCAGCTCACCAGTGGCGCTACAGTTGGCCAGACGTTTTTGAGCATGTTGTGTTCCATGAAGTATGGTAAGCAAGATGTCTTATGCATAATGGAGAAGGATCTTCTGTGCTTTGGCTGCACATGCATCAGTGCTGACTCACAAGCTGCCAATGACTCATTTATCATCATTGGTCTAGAATAGAATGCATCTTGTTCAAACCTGCCTGATGGGGTTTGCACTGCACGAGGCTAACACCACGAGCAGCATGCGCACTGTTTATATGAGTGTGTGCAACTGCCACACATCTTGCATGCATGGATGTGACCTGTGATCATAGTGATAGCCCTGCAGAATTGTGGTGCACATGCCCAATTCTGGATGTGCATAGACAATCATCATGTGTGCAGCATGATGCGCAGAGTCAGCCGTTGCATCGTTACACAACAATGGCTCCTGGGACATTTTGCTGTTACGGTACTATCAATACTATCAAGAATTGTTGTTGAGACTTTGTTGTCTGCAGGTGTTTTTGTGTTGTTTGGTATGTCGCATCTCGTGGGTGGTCTCTTTGTTTACTTCCTGCTTCCAGAGACCAGAGGTATTCCCCTTGAGAAGTTATGGCTCAATTCTGTGCATGACACAGTTCTACGCCAACACAGCTCAGTCTCAGCTTGGCTTCACAAGTGCTGGGTCAAAATGGATAGTATGTGTTGAATGTTCTGGTTTGAAAGCGTGAAGCCATTCGAGCTTCCTTTGGGCATGCTGGGCACACTTGCTGTAGTGCAAGGGGCTTTGGCTGTCAACTCTGCCTATCATAGTAACAGACCTGGGTTGTTGCCCTGACTGATGCATGCCTGCGTATCAGCCTGCCCTCTCACCTTAACTTTCTGCAGCTTGCACACTTGCCCAAAGCAGCAATACAGACAAATGGCGTGATCTTGCATGAAAAGCATAGCAAGTACAGCGCCAGATTGAACACTCAGGGACGGTCAAGGCATTGACTCATAAGCTAGACTATGAGAGAAATGTGATTTTCATGCTGTCGGACATACTTTTATTTAATCTGACTTTGCAGGTTGCAGACCATGTCAGAGCTCATTGGGCTTGGCGCCATGTCTGCTACAAGAATGGTCAGATTCCAACAGAAGCACCAGTGGACACCACACTGCTGGTGGACAGGAAAACCACCAGGTCAAGCGATACTGAAGGTTTGTAGCTTCTAGCAAGGTGCTGAAGCAGCTGTCACTACAAGCTGTCCGGCAAATCTTCTTAAGAGAGGTTGCATGAGCATTGAAACATAAATGGATGCTGCCTTTACAGCATTAACGTATGTTGCCGTGACTTCCCTGGCTTCCCCACAAGCCCGCGCTCGCACCTCGCTAGACTTTTGCAATGCAGCTTCAGGTCACAAGTCAACTCTTTCGAAGTTTCGACAACTAGCTTGAGAGCAGACCAGCTGTGCAGGATCTACAGCAAGCTGCAAAGTGGACGAAGCAAGTTGACTCAAGCGCGATTCTTTGTGCACAACCGATAACGATTGCAATACCATAATAGCTGCTGGGTCCAGCGCGCAACAAGAACTGACCGGTTGAGGCTATGCGTGAGCAACTTTCACTCTCAGTGATGCAACAATGCATTAATGCTAGCCACAGAGGTGCTTGGAAGTGGCGTTCAATCAGCGGCAGCATCGAAGCCTTCTCCTTGCCGCAGAGTCACCATCAAAGAGACACTTTTCGAAAAGAGAGAAAGAGAGAGAGCAAGCCAGCCAACTGGGGGTCACAGCTTTGAAGTTGTCACGTGTCGGTAAGCACCGGAGCCGAGTATGTCACTGCCAACAGCTACCAATTCTGGGCAGCAACCGCCGAAAGCTTCACCGACCAGTGCTCGTCGTTGTTTGCCTTGTGGAGTGGCATCGTCGAGTACCCACTTGATTGTACGCATCCGGCTTTGCGTGTTGAGTACAGTCGGTGAACTGCAGGATCTCACTTCTGTTTTGCAGCCGAACGGCTTTATGTGGCGTTCAGCTTAGCAATGCACAAGTCTCCCTTGCCTAGCTGATGCATCGAGTTGTAAAACGCCGCAGCGCGCCGTTCGGAACTGGCCTGTCTGCCAGCTACCTGTTGCTTGCTTTGTTACTGTTCTGCGCTGTTTTCGCCTTCGTCACACTCAGGCTGTATCCCAGTGCCTCCACCTTGAGTTCGCCACAGCCTGCAGCAAGCACACTTGTAGTGTATAGCTACCGGAATACCGATCCAGAGGCGGTCAGCAATTTGCAGTTCTTCCTCAAAACCGTCATCAAGCCTGAGGACGCCGCTCGCTACGTAATTGTTGTGGATCATGGACTAGACAAATACGGTCACTTCTCATCGACCGCCCTGCCAGATTTGCCCGCCAACGCCGAGTATCTCTCAATCCGAGGCTGTTACGAGCTGGGTCATGTTGGCAAGGTGTTATCAGGTCTCAGCTCAGTTCAAGTGAATATCAACCAATACCAATACTTCGTATGGGTCGACAGCACTGTACGGGGGCCTTTCCTGCCAAGCTATGTGACTGGGATGAGTACCCCTCCCATCTGGCATACCCTCTTGACTTCTCGCCTCACCAGTACCACTAAGCTTGTTGGAGCAACAATCAACTGCGGACCTGTCAGCCTTCAAGCGGTGAGTCTTCCACTGCACGCAACCATATGTGGCACACACAGCAGAGAGGCAGTCCAACAGCTCATCAAATTATGTCTTTCTAGTATTTGGCTCATTTACTTTTGAACTAATCACGCTGTCTTGGACTTATGCAGGGTGCTTCCATGCTTGTGGTACCTCATGTTGATTCCAGCGTGATGGCAACAGACCTGGCTGGCCTCAAAGTGATTCAGGAGGCCGGCTGCTTTGAGTGCTTCACCACTTGGCGAGAGGCAAAAGTGAAGGGGGAAGTTGCAGCCAGCGCAGCAATTCTGCAGGCATGTATCACCCACAAGCTTCTTTCAAATGTCCGCTCTTCTCATGAGGAGTGACCGAAATGTACAAGCACCAGTCATCAAATCGTGGCCTGCACGCTTGTTCATGCAAGGAATATTGATCAAATGCATGCCTGCCATGCTTGTGTCTGTTGCAAGCTTGCTATAGCATTCACTTCGGTCCCATGCTTCATGTGACACACACTTGATGCTGCTGCTGTATTGATGCATTTACCCCTACGCTGAATAAGTTTGAAGGACCTGTTGTAAGCATGCATTTACTCCTACGCTGAAGTAAGTTTGAAGGGCCTCTTGAACAGCTGGACATGTTTCTGCCCTGCCGCTGAGCGTCAGCTGACATGCATATTCTGGGATGTGGAAGTGCACATTTGTACTATTAGAGATGCTACACTACAAAGACTCACACGGGCTTGCCCCTGCAGGCTGGCTACAACCTGGATTGTTTGATGCTGAGGTATCAGGGAGTGGAGTGGCAGGATCGCAGCAAGTGGCGGTGTGGGGCCATGGTTGCTCCTCACCAGGAGGGAACCTATGATGGCACCTCCCTCAACCCCCTAGAGGTTAGTCTTTTTCCTGCTTGCAAGTAGACTCTGTGCTTTTGCAGTGCATTACTGCGTTGCTGGTGGCAACTTTCTGTTGTTTCAGCCCAGCATCTGCAAATTCATGGCAACGCCTGCTCCATTCAGGTTTGGTCAGCTCAGCCTTGGTCAACTTCATCTGTCTTAACAGCAGAACCCCCAGTGCTGTTGAGCACTGCTGCTGCATGTTAGTGCGTTGATTCAGTGCTCGACAGTACATACTTGCATTGTGGCAATCTGGGCGATGGCTTCAAAGCGTGCTGTCAAGGTTCACTGCCTAGGATAGCTACCCTCCCTGTCTTTATTGCTTGGAACGCAGTCTAAACATCTGCAAGCTGTCTCCAAAATGCTGTATCCCGAACCCTACCATTCACCCTCACAATCCGGAGTGATGTGCTCACGCACAGAGCAGATTGCTGCTACTGTATGCCTTATGTCTAAGCCAAAGATGTGTTGGCTGCAGGTGATGTTTGTGAAGGTAAAGCATGGGCCCACAATGTTGGCAGGGTCTGCAGCCCATCAGGCTGTCAAATACACTCAGTGGCAGTTTGAGGATAAGGCCACAGGCATGAAAGACATCACTACAAATGACTGGAAGACCCACGCGTACAAACAGATGCGAAACAACCCAAAGCTCAAAGACTTCAAGTGCTTTGATGCCGACTACTACATAAACTTGGCACCTTGGGAGTTTGAGGGGATGTCTGCCCAGACAGCCTTTCAGCATTTTTTGGAATTTGGGTTTCAGGAGGGGCGGGCGTACCACTTTACATGCTGACATCCAGCAAAAACGTACGCAGCTTTGCACATTCAGTGTTGTTTTGCTTTCCTGCCTTTTGTTTGCTGGGGTTTTCAGCTTGGACTGTAGTGTAGTAGTTGTGATGGCCCAGCTTGCATTTCATTGATTCAAGTCATCCTACAAGTAGAATTGTAGGCCAATTTGCAGGGTTTGAAAAGCTTGCAGCACTATGCAGTGCTGCTGCCATGTGCAACGTTTGTGTTGATGAAGCTTTCATCTAGGACTTGTTGCTGCGAATTAAAATGGGCAGCAAGACAGCTTTGCAGTGCACCACAATCGATTCGGGTTTTTTGGCGTAAGACTAAAGGTGCTGGACTCGTGTTTTGGATCTGTCACCCAGTGTACTGTCATCAAGCAGGGTTGTACCCTCTGTACCAAAGGATGAATGATGGCTACGATCAGTGCAAGCAAATGTTGACTTATTTGTTGACTGCAACTTATTTGTTGACTGCATGCTGCCACGCTCGAGTGTTACATGCGTTCGACCCGACCACAGCAAACGTCGAAAGTATCGATCTCCAGCGTGACACCTGATTTGTTGCAGTAAGTCAACGCACACAGCAGCGCTCACTGCGGCCCAATCATACGTGCTTGTGGGTCCGTGTTCAGCTGGCATGCCGCAACAGTCTAGCAGTGTCTCAGCTGCGGACGTACCCGACGAATTCCCTCTTTCCATCAACTCCCTGAGCTACGCATACCCTGGGGCATTGCCAGTGATCAGCGATTTCACGTTGCAACTACCTCGCGGCAGCAGGTGTCTCCTTTTGGGAGCCAATGGTGCAGGTGAGATCATTTCACATACCCCTGCTTTCTTCCTGTTCTAAATGTGGTGTAACACATGTGTGCTCATGACGATGCTTTGACTGCTTGGCAGGCAAGAGTACACTGTTGCAAATACTAGCGGGTCAGCACATGGTCGGTCCAGATGTAGTGCGGATCCTTGGACGTCCAGCTTTCCATGATGTGGTATGGCTGTGCTGAATCACTGTTGAATGTTGCTGGCTGTCTGTTGTACTCAGTAGCCACACATGCCACAAAGCAACTTGCTTTCTGTTGATTGGCAGCAACTGACATCGTCAGGTGATCTCAGCTACCTGGGAGCTCAGTGGAGGCGGGATGTTGCTTTTGCTGGCTACAATATAGCTCTGCAGGTAAGCCACCTGGTGTCAAGCATTTGTCTCATGTGTGGACTCCCACCTTGCATGTGCGAGCCCCATGTCAGCAGTTTCGCTTGCTGAAGGGGTCTCTTGACTGCATGTAACAGCTCTCAGGCACAAAAAATCACTTCAGTCGATATATACAATGCAAGCATCCAGTCCTGCACATTGTGCAGCAACATACCAGCTTCCCAAATTTTACGCCATATCCAGCTGACAGTCAATAATAACTTGTCACAATGTTTTGACTCCTGGCTTAGCTCACAAAGCATATGCAGCCTCTAGCTTTACTTACAACATACATCTCGACATGCTGTTCTGACGCTACATGATTCAACCCTTCTTATGCCTTTTCTACACGTTATACTACTTATCATCATTATCATTATGATTATCACTGTTATTATTATTATCGTTGTTATTAGTATGCCTTTTGCAGGGTGACTTGGCAGCAGGGGAGATGATTCATGGGGTGGAGGGGGTGGACCCCAACCGCCGCCAGCAGTTGATTGATCTTCTGGACATAGACCTGCAGTGGCGACTCAACAGAGTTTCTGATGGCCAGCGGCGCCGCGTCCAGATCTGCATGGGCCTGCTCAAGCCATACAAGGTGTGCTGCCACCACCATAATCAACTCCCTCCTTGGACTTTTGCTTGCTGTTCTTTGCTCGATGTCAAAGGCCTTTTCTTACCTTTTCTTTCCGCGTCTGTCTGTACTGTATTGTTTGTTGATGCATCATGAGCATCATGGGCAGCTGCCAACAGAGGCCTGTTGCTGAGCAGTCCTGCCTTTGAGGCTCCTCCCTGCTCAAGCTTCAAGCATCTCTTCTCTGTGTTAGCAGAGCCTCTTATTAACAGCGCGCCCCACTCCTGATTTGCCTGCCTTTCATGTGCAAATCATCACCAATTTGGCATGTCGCTGGGCCTGTCTTTGCTTCCATGACGTTTCTGTCTGCAAGCTGTTGTGCACAGCAATCCTGGCAAAGGGCATACTGAATGATTGACCCCCTGCCTCACGCACCTTACAGTGCCAGCCAAGTCATCCAAGATACATTTTTTGCTCTAACATTTGTAATGGCTGACAAGGCTGTTGCAGTGCAGGTGCTGCTGTTGGATGAGGTGACTGTGGACATGGATGTGGTGGCTCGCCTAGACCTGCTGGACTTCTTCAGGTGCTCCCCATTGCCCCCTGCTGTGCTCTGCATGCTGAGCCATGCTGTGCTACGCTTTGCTGCGTCATCTTATATGAAAAGCTGTTTGCTGTCGTGACGTGTGCCAGTGCTGTGCTATGGTGTGGTGTGGTGTATTTAGTGTAGTGTAGTGTAGTGGATACCACATGTCATGCGCCCTATGCTGTTGCTCACATTGAGTCAGACCTGATCAATTGCGATGCAAACATGTTATGTTACTGCACCACCACCACACACAGAGAAGATGGTGGCGTGATCAGCACAAAGCATTGATTTTTTTGGCATTTTGTGTTGCTTTGAACTCTGATGAGTGCCTGATGTGGCTTTTGCTTTGGCGCTTCACAGTGAAAGCCAAGCAAAGCACACTTGCAGGTCTGTGTATGTCATTTTTCATCAGTTTGCTTGCAGAGTATTTTGGCCCACCGCGTCAGGGTACCTGTGCATATCAGCTGCTGCAAGCTACTTTGGCTCACCGTCCTCTCTTTGCCTTTTCTGCCTAAACTTTTTCTTCACATTCCTCTTCTTCCTTTTTTCCTTCTCCCTTCTACTTTTGCTTCATTCCTTAATCCTTCTTCCCCCTCCTCTCCTTCTTTTTTGTGTTGATTTGGCCCACGTTGCACCATGTGAGGAACTGCTGTGAACAGCGTGAGTAGGGGTGCGGCAGGCAGGAGCCAGAAACAGCTAAAATGTCACCCAAGAGCAAAACCACAAAAACAGAGAAATGAAAGGAAACACCGTTTGGCGTCAGTTTTATGAGAAGCCAAGTATTATACCAAGGATGCCCAGGTGCAAAAACAGATGTAGACTGATGTGAGTGGGTGTGGCAGGCAAGGGTGTGAAATGACTAAATCGTCACCCAATAACAAAATTACAAAAAGAGATGTAGAGTGACATGAGTGGGTGTGGCAGGCAGGAGTGTGAGGGGAGGGGGGCCACCATTGTGTACGCCACCCACATCTTTGACGGCCTCCACCCCTGGCTCACCCACCTCGCCTTCATCTCTCAAGGCCACCTCCTCAAAGGTACACCCCCCCCCTTCTACACATCACAAGCTGCCTTTACACATCACAAGCTGCCTTTTCTGTACACCTTTCCTTGCACACATCACAAGCTGCCTCACACACATCACAAACTGCCTTTATAAATCACAAGCTGCCTTTTCTGCACCATAAGCTGCCTTTTATACTTCACAAGCTGCCTTTTAGGCATGACAAGCTGCCTTCTTGCTCTGGTGATGCAGCTCACACTAGGCTGTGCTGTTCACAAGGCCCCTGTTGTGCAAAGGAGGCATTCAGAACAGCAGTCTGCGAGGTTGTACTTGGACATCTGCTGTCAATCGTTGCCTGAAGCATTGTTTGCAGATGTCCATACTTCAGACCTCTTGTTATGGACATATCTATTGCTGTAGCACTGCAAAACACTGACTGCAAGTCACATCGCTTTCCTGCCCTCAACTGTCTCTGGCATATCTCACGCCAGCTTAATCCTTGATATGTCTACCTCATGCGCATTTCTTGTGCTGTCACTTGTCTTGCTCCGTCACCCTGTCCTCACAGTCTCTCATTCCAAAGCACATCTGTAATCCATGGCATGCAACAGGTGGTCCCATTGAAGAGATCACCGACATGGGAGATGCAAAGCTATTGAAGACGGTCGAAAGGTGGCTCAGGACAGAAAGAAATGCTGTCAGAAAGAGTGACCATGAGACTCCGCTTGGCAATGGTCACAAAGGACCTGATGCCAGCAGCACAGATACACAACCAAAACCAGCTCCAAAGCAACCTGCACCATTTTTTCCTAGCAGACACATGGCCTACTTTCACTGATTGTTGACTGTGTCAAGCTGTGTGAAACTAAATCTGCTATATAGATTGAATTAGACCTGTGTCCCAGCTGGGACATATTCATTTGGACATCTCACTAAACCTCCTGTGTCATGTAGGCTATTTCGAATTGATATTGTTACAGTATGATTTTGCCACAGCATTGTTACATGCTTTGCACATACGCATGTTCATTCTTTGACAGTGAAATTACGCTGGAATCATATGCTAACGAAACTTAAGCCTAGGCCTCATTTGTTGTGCTGTATAGAACTTGTTGTCATAGAACTGGTTGGTCCATGTATCTTACTGGGTGTGCAATACCATGCAGCTCGTGCTGTGCACACTGTTGCCTTTTTGCAAAGTTACCTAGGCCTGTTATTGTTTAACGAAGTGATGTGTGGTGAACGTGTCACTTTGTGTCACCATTTGCCAACACTGTCAAGCTTTGCTGGAAAGCATTTGCACATTGCCATTGTCAGTCTTCACAGGCAAATTGTACAACTAGACCTCTTGACAGTCCCCTAATGATATCTGTGAATAATAATGTAGGTATGCCTGCTGCCTAGCAGCACTGATGTGCTGACCATTGCATAGTAGTTGTTGCAGCAGCAGTTGCATTGAGTACATGCATGTAGTTCGAGTACATATGTAGATCAGAGTTTAAGCACAAGCGGTTTGCAACAGGCTGTAGTGGCGACAGCACATTTGTACAGCCAGCTGCATATAAAGCTGAACAATCACTCATTGGCTTTGAAGGCTCTAAGTTTGTCATGTCATTCAGTCACAATATAGAACATGCCTGCCGGCATTAAGCCATGCCAGCAGCAAGCAGATCAGTGCTACATCACCCAACTAGATTCAAGGTGCCAGCTGTGACAGGGTCAGCAGATCAAGGCTTGTAAGGGTCGCAAGTGAACCTGCACCATACAAATGCTTTGGGCAAGAACCACCATCTGGATCTGCTCCTCACATATACCACAATACTGGCAAGTGTACACATGCAACACATGTCTAACAATACCTCCCAATGCAACTTGTTGATGCAAGACAACCCAGCATTATCATGATTAGTGCCATGAATGCATATGCCCTGCAGCATGGCAGCACAGCGGGTTGTCCCAAAAAGTACTACCTTGAAGCACGGCCTTCAAACTGGCCATTGCCAACATAATGTTCCCAGGCTTGGGCTGCAGTGGAAACCCCCCCTTGGGGCAGGTCAGGGTTGTGCTCTAGGTAGAAGGCAGCATCCCAACACACAGGGCCCCTGCCCCTCAGGAGGGCTATTTTGGGAGCCCTGATGCTCTCAGCGTCTGTCACGTATGCATTTGAGGTAACATCTTGCACTTTTTTGTCCTGCACGAGATATGTGTTGCTATATTGCATTGAGTAGATGATGCTTTGAAGCATCAACCAATGATTTTGCAGATGTGCAGCAGTGGTTGACTTCAGCAACCTGCACTGTTTGGCGGCAGGGTAGGTTCCAGACCTTCCCTTCACACATAACACAGCAACTTTTGCAAAGCTGTCAAGTGAGAGATTGGCCAGGGCGTTCACCGCAGCAGCCATCCAGTTTTGGTAGCGCAAGGCAGTTGTTGTGCCCGGTGTGCGGCCCTCCAACATGAGCCGCTTCAGCTTGACGAACAGAACATCATAGGGTCCCAAGGTCATGCCATCAAAATACAGCTCGCCAGTAGGATTGATCCTGCATTGCATGTTACCATGTATGTTCCACTGACTTCTTTCCAAGGCATGCCAACCTTCAACACTCTTGTCGTGTACACACATGTAGGGTCACATGGCAGGTGTGAGCAGGCAATGGATGTTTAGGGTTTCTGAGTTGTTTTGGAGAAGATGAGCAGAGTGATGCTAGCGTTGCTGCCCTTGTTCTTTGCTTGGGTGGCCAGTGTTGTAACTCGTTATGCATGGATGGCAAGACATGACAGCAACTACAGGGACCAAAGCAGCAAGAAAGACACATGAGTGGCGAAGCACAGACTGCATACCCGCCATTGCATCCCCAATTTGCTTGCTTCCTCCAGTCCACGTCTTGATACCTGCATGTTGCATGAGCTTGTCTGTGCTTTGGACCAACTGACAATGCATGTAGCAGCTCTCCGGGAATGCTGGCGCTGCTGCAACTCAAGCAATGTGGATGCAAACGGAAAGGAGGAGGGCAAGGCTTGTGCATACTCTGCAATGCCATAGATGAATTGTCTGATTTGTTGCACACGCCAAACGCGCCTCCAACAAGGCAGAAAATCTCAACACAATTGCTTGAGTTCCAGCTGCACTTGATTTCCTTACTGTTGAAAGACAGACTCCACTGTGCAGCAGCAGCAGCAGCTTACTTGGGGATGAGACTGTCGATATTTTTGCCTGCCTTGAGGACGGCCAGGGATGATCCCAGCTCCCCAAAGTACACGGCATCCCAGCGATCATTATAGCAGTTCAGCACTGTGTTGTCCTTCTTGATAATCTGCAACGCCTCCTGGTCCATGGCCAGTACATAGGACTGTACATGCGGGTTGGTGCGCCAGTGATCGCTGACATTGCCCTGATAGGGTGACCCCTCACAGCTGATGACTGGTCCTACCAACTTCACGTCCTTTGTCAAGCGCTGCGTCAGCAAGCGGTGCCAAGGCAGCTGCTTCTGCAGCAGCAGTAAAGCAGGCAGGTGTCAGGGCTGCAGTGATAAACTGCTGCTAATGCATGTGCAGATGGTCAGCTAGTTAAAGATGATGCTTTTATGTCTGACACATGCAGAGGTGGCAATCTTGTCATCTGGCAGTGCACTTGAATGTTGCCTGCTGGTGCATGTGCTGTTGCAGTCACGTTTCATCTGCACATGCAAGATTAGACTGGGATTGGGTGGATGGACTCACGGGTATGTAGGGGGGGAGGTAAGGGCCCCGGACAGATGAGTTGGTAAGGACTATGAACTTGTATTTGGATGGTGACACATGGCCAGACTTGAGCAACAACCAGCCGAACGTTCCCCAGTCATAGCACTCGTTTTTATGCTGCACATACTTGGCATTTGGAGGGAGTCTTGGCAACTTCTCAAGCTGCAGCAGCATATGCACATAAATAACAGTGACTGCCAAATCAGACCTTGAGACTCTTCAATCGCCATTCAGACACTCATGTATCACTGCAGCCGTAAGGGACAACACAGCTAGACCTACCACAGCAGAATCTGTAGACTGGACAACAACTACATAGTCCGACTGATCTTGTGGCGGAATGCCCCATTGCACAAAAAACTTCAAGTTTTCTAAGTATTCCGGATCAGTGTCAGCGAATATATGGATGATAAGCGTTTTCCCGTTCGCTGCAGAGAAGCCGTCAGTTGCGCCAGACAGGCCTGAGCTTCCGGAAATACCCCAACGCAACAGCAGGACTGTGGCCACACACGCAACTGCTACACCGACCGTTCGCCAAGTTTTGTACGATCGTTGCGACATAGGTTTCTTTCGGTGCATGCTTTGCAGTCCCTGATCATCGTCGACACAGTTGCAGCGAAACGCACAGTAACATCTGCATTCTTCCCCAAGTGTCTGCTGGAATTGTCAGAACCTAATTGAGGCACCGTCAGCCAACCGACATGACAGAACGAGCAGCAGAGCACAGAGCAAATGTGCGCTAGTCATGGACAGCTGGTCGAAGCTTAGTATTAGTCATGAAACCATTGTGGTAATACATGATCAACGCCGGACAGCGCAGATCCCGCTGTCTAGCACAGACAACAGACTCGAGCTGATCAAAACACGCTGTTGCTGAGCGGGATGTGGAAAACTGCATGCTCACACTACAGCGAACTCCACAAGACTGCAACTGAAGGTGGCGCCGGTGCACATGTGCACATGCACCTGTACAGCAAACAAAAAACATTGATACTGGAAGCAAGTCATAAATCCGCAAACTCCGCACCTCAGTGCAATCCGGAACATAGCAAGTCAACCGTCTCTTGCATTGCACCACTGTTGATTCAAAGCCGGTACATACACTCAGTTCAGCTGGATTTTCATGAAACTGCCACATGGCAGTACGTTCTGCACCGTCACATTGCGTTGGCAATGTGGCTCTGAAGCCAGACCTGATGTTGCCCTAACTTCTAGATGACTGTCTAGACCAGCCTTTTGCAGAAAATCCTGAAACAGATCCTGGACTGCCTGCACATCTATGCTGCCCCTTCTGCTTTCCTGCACAGAGACTTCTGGAACTGAGTCTGGCCATGCAGCAGGGACAGGCTGCCTATACTGCAGCTCAGGATGTGCTGGTGTCTCTTGACAGCCATTAGCAAAGCTGAAGGAGCCATGGGAAACCAAAGCTTTGGGTGTGCCATCCGCATGCAACCCATTTGCGGCCCAGTCATCAAAGCTGGCATGAGAGGCATGAGTGGGGTCATCAGGCCAATGGGGTCTGAAGCTTGCTTTGTTGTCTTCTGCAGCAACCCTTGACATGGCAATGTCATAGGCAAAGTTTGCCTCACGCATGTTAGCAGCCTGCCTGTCTTCGTATGCTGCTTCTAGCTCATCGTCAGTATCTAGCTCAGATTCCTGTGAGTCACCACCAGCCGACCGAGAGGAGGCGTCCAGGTCTGAGTCACATTGATTTGCTTGGGACTTGTCAGCATGACCTGGCTTGAAGTTGGCCAAGCTGGTGAGAGTGGTGATGTGCGCTCCTGGCAATGGCAGAGTGCCTAACGACACCATGTCTGGTCTACGTACCTGTACGCATGCTGGAATCATTGAGCAATGGCAGCATCAAAGAATGCAAAGACTGATGTGGTGCATGGACGCAGCCAAATAAACAACAATGGTCCAGGTGGTTCAATGACTGAAGGCACAGTTGTCTGAAGTTGCAGCAGTATGACACAAGCAAGTGCATGCAGAAGCCAACACCACGCTTTGCAAGATGAGTTGCCATCCCTATGTGCATTACACCACATGCTTTTGCCAAGATCACCTGCCTCGCCTTCTTGCAGGTGCAGCACCCATATTAATGAACAGTTCAAGAAACAATGCTTCTTGCAGTAAGGGGACATTTGTTTTACAACACATGATTTGAGATCAGTGCAGGCAGAGATGACGCCATGCAACCCTTGTAAGAGGGCATCAATTTGGATGCGCACTCAGGGCACTAGACGGGGGAAGTAAGCATCTAACCTGCCAGTCACAGCCCAAGGCAGAGGCAAAGCCCTGCATGTCAGCCAGGAGGGCTGCATCATCTTCATCTGTGATGCTGGTCTCTTATCCAGGACACCAGCTTGCTGTGTAGGGGCAGCAGGCGAGGGCTCAGCCCCGTGACCATTTGCCTGACCCCAGTCTGTGCCTGAGTCAATATTTGCTGGTGATTGTTCTGGACGCTGCAGCGGTTCAAGACTGTGCTGACCCTGACGATGCAATGGCATAGGCTCTGCAACCCGCTTGAGCTGTGCTTGCTGTGACTGCGCACAGTCTAGCTTGCTATCTAGTTGCTGAGTAGGCTGTGCATGAGGACTGTCAGCTGCAGTGGTGTCTGTAAGAATGGTTGTTGGTGCAGCTGAGCCTGCTGTGATTGCCCCTTTGTCACCAGCTGCCATTGGTGCAGCAGTGACAGGTGTTGAGCTGGTGCTGCTCTGGTGCACGGGCTGCCCAGGCTCTGGGATGGGTGCCACTGTTGCAGGCAAGGGGTCAGAGGACGGGCGAGCTTCCACAGGTTGTGAAGCCTCACTATCAAGTGATGCGGCATTCAACATGCTGTTCTTCTTCTTGCTGCGCTTCTTCTTCTGCTTGGCTTTGGGCTTGGCACTGCATTGTCGCAAGCAGTGCTCACAGGCTGATCACTGTCATCATGCCGCTGATGTGTCCAGATGCAGTAGCATTGTGTCTTATCAATGGTGCAATTCTGTGCGTCGGCAAGAACAGCAATGTCATGCACTCAAGCAGAAAGAACCCTGTTGACCGCAAGGCAGCGCTGAAGTGCATGACATAGGGAGAACACTGGTGAGTGATGTTTTGAGGCAGGCCATATGGGAAATGGGTGCAAGAACTGATGTACCCAGGTGGTTCAGCGCCAATGAAGGACAGCAAGTCTTCCAGTTTGCGGTCATCACTGGGAGCCTGAGCTTCTTGGCGAGCCCTGGCCTCTGCAGCCACCTCCTCTGCCTTCTTGTGGGCAAGCTCCTACACAAACAAAACCAGGTTGGTCAGCCATGATTGAACCTCACTGGAGACATATGCGCAAGGACAGCTTCTGGACAGCTGACACGGGCAGCCATAGCATGCATGTTGCTGGGAGCAGCAGCAGACAACAAAATGACACATACCAAACACCCACATGAATAATCTGCCACCTGCCACTGTGTGTGAACTGATGTTGCATGTATGGCGTCCATGAGTCAAATGATGTTCACACCTTGCGCTTCTTGGCATACAGTCTATTCAAGAGGCGTATCCTGGGATCAGCTGTTGCATTCTTGACAGGCTCCAGCTTCTCCTCCTCGGTGAGATCATCTGGAAGATGAAAAGTTTCCCTGCAATTTCAAAGTCATAGCATCACGAGCTGAACAAGTTGGTGACGATAAAGTGGTAATGTAGTATGTCCTCAGCATGCACAAGCAATATGTGGAATGCAGATCAGCCTGCAAATAGACCAAAACCAATGGACAGGTGACAACATACGCAAGCAGGTTTCAAAGCCAGCCAGACATGATAGAGCACAACCCTGCACATGTGACATGGATGGAGATCCAGCATGCTGGGTTTTGCCTCTTGCACAGCATGCAGATACATAGCAGGTGTTTGCCAAAAAGCCAGCAAGACATCTCTGTGTAAGACAGACACGGAGACATGTGGCATGTGCTTCACTGGGAAAACACCTTATCTCCTCTGCACTTTTGCCTTCAATCATGCGGGCCAATGCTCTGGAAGTCAAGTCCACAAGGGGCTTCATGTCAAGTGCATCTGCTGCACTGGTCAACTCACACAGTCGCCGAGTATCCAGTCTGATGAACTTCTCATCAAAGAGCTTGCGTTCCTGAATCATAGTTCAGACCATTAGCTGCAATGGTGTACATTTACCTACCGGATGCAATACTTTGAGCACCTGCTCTTTACAACAATGTGGTAAGACGGCGAGTTACATGGAGCAGGAAGGAGCGTACCTTGTCAGACCGGCCAGGAGCGCGGTGAAAGCGGCAGTAATCCAGTAGCAAGTTGAGCACATCGGGATTCACCTGCAGGTACATTTGATGTGTTACCCAATTAGGCTGTCTTGCTGGAGTACAAGAAGCAAGGCTTAACAAAGTGGCCTAAGTACCTGCTTTGGCAGAACCACTGGGTCAGCTTGTGCAAGCCCATGCCCACAGCGCAAAACCTCTCTTTGTATGAAAGGGGACAACAGAGCCACCTGACAGACGATTTTGTTATGTCCTGCTGATTTTGCTTCTTCTGCAGACGGCAAGGTGCACACACGAATTATTTATGCACAAACCTCTCTCTCGATCTCTTGGCACCTGGCCTCTTGCACATCTTGGCTCTCGACCCATATGCTTTGGACCTGAAGGGCTTCTTTAAGAGCTTCTTCGCTCAAGCCTTGTGGCAGTGGCTGGGCCGTCTGCAGTTTGCGATGGCTCAGAGACTGTGGTAGACTCGCTTGACTGTCAAAGCAGCTCTTCATTACCTGTGAGGGCGGCATGAAGACCTGTTGACCTCTCTTGATCAGGCAAACACTGTCACAGCCCGGCAAACGACATATGGTCTAGCAAAGCTCGTATGTTTGCCGCCTGTGCCTCTTGAGGCTTGCAGAGTGTGACGAAACAGCAACCTATGGGTATAATTGACTTCTGCACGTCAAGTCCCGCCGTGATACAGCCTAGCAAGGCAGCTTGTCGGTTGAACGCTTGTCTGTACAAACTCTGCAGAAACTGTGAAGCAAGACTGAAGAATGAACGGTACGGTACGGAGTCTGTACGGTACTGTATGCAGTACCCCCCTTCAGCTCTGCAGAAGCCTGTTGGGTGAGCATCGACGGCGACAGAAATGGTGTAGATCACACGGACTCACACATGGAGAGGGCATGGTAGCTTGACCGCACTGTAACTCTGAGAGTCGTCGCTTTCGCTACCCTAAACTTTGCACAAGATCCTGGCTCTCGCCGCTGTCGACAGGCGCGCTAGCATCTGTCACAGCTCCACATGTATGTGTGCACATGACCACACGAGCCAGTACAGCTAGGGGTCAAGATAAGCAGCAGTTTCAGGGTCGTGTGCGAAAGTGGCGAAGGCAGTGGGATACTGCAGGCGATACAGCGAAATACAAACTGCTCAGATGGGTATCAACAGGTTTGACGCACATATCTGCTTGCAACTATGCGGTGCTAGTGCCGCCGCCGTGTCTCCTGTCATAAACACAGCTGCATGCAGAGGAGAGGACTGAGGATCGGACTGGACCCAGATTTCCTGGGTTGCTTCCGGTGCGTGCAACGACTCAAGGGCTGACGCATCTTGCTAACACACTGCATGATAAATCGCGTTTGTGTGCAGGTTGTCAAGTCTGTCAGGCAGCGCCAAAATTTGGTTCCTGTGCCTCAGAAAGCACTCAGCAACGATCAGCAGCAGGCTGTAAGTTTGTTGAAACTTTCTTGCATTTGAGGCAAAGCGCACTTGTGACTCAGCACATCAGGCAATATCACCATCATGGTTGTGCAGGGGAATGTAACTACAATCAGGGATGCCAGCCTTGGTGATATTTCTCACACTGACATTCACCAGGACCCTAGCAGTCAAGTAGCAAGGAACAGCTTCAACATCAGTGCTACAAACAGTGTGTTACCTGAACAAAATCAGACCCAACAGCTCAATGGAACAGTGTCGCAAGAGAAATTGCCAGCCTTTCAACTGAACCGTCAGAGCATGAAAGTGTCAGAAGGCATAGCTGACATAATGCAGGATGGCAAGTCTCATGGTAGAATGGATTCACTACAAGGCCATCATGACGATACATCACCACGATGATCGAGAGCGGAAGTGACACGTCACTCTAAGGAGACATCTGATTCTCTGGCAGCAGCAGCTATTGAGCAACAGCGCTCTTGTCAGAGAGCTTTTATTTGCCTTCAACTCCCCAGTGAATTCCCCAAGGTGCCCACCTCATCCATTTGATGAACTGCCATGAGGGTGCTAGCACCGCCTGGAGGATTGGTTTTTACTGCCCTGGTACATGGTACTTCATGCTCCTGAAGCCAGGCTCACAGGCCCACGTGTGTACTTTCAAACCTGGGCAACTGCTGTTATTGTGTTTCAGGAGCAGCAGGCTTGCTAGACAAGCTGTACAGCTCACAGCTGTGCTGAAAGTGTGAGCACTTGGCATTTCGACAGGCTACTTCCGCTTTGCTTCTTGGGCAAGACTGAGTGACGCTGTCTCGATATCAATGATAAGCTGCACAGGGACTCATGTCCCTAGCATTCGACTACCTTTGCCAGCAGCTAGCTAGCTGCTATAGCTGTTATGCTTGCTACACCATGACCTTGCTTAAGTCATGTAGCAGAAAAAGCAAGAACTGCTGAGCCCATGCATGACATTTAACAACCATTCAGCTGCAATCACAGGAGTGTCTGAAAGCGGCTTGTCCACCCCGCTGACGTTATTTCAAGTTACATCTAGACGCTAGCTTGATGGCGCCATAGCGCTCGACGATATGACGGTGCAAGTCCTGTCCATCCTGGTGCTGTGAGGTCGCAGTGGATGGCTTGTCACTCAATCTTTCGACTCTGTCCCGCAGCTGGTGAGCCCAACAGCGTACCATCACGGCCTTTCAACTCAAGGAGGCTTGGCAGTATGTAACCTCCGCCTTGCAGGGACAATCACCTTGCAACTTCGGCATGAACTCCAAGGGCTGGACACTTCGAAGCGCTGTTTTGCAGCTGAGTCTGACGCATACTTTGCTCGTGAGCTACAAAGCAGGATAGCTGCAGCAGAGGTAAATTCCGCTTCGTGCCAGACATCACAGCTGCACTGCTGAATGGCAACGATCACTATTGCTGTAGGCCTCCGCGAAACCACCCCGCGGCTCTGCTTGTCAAAGTCAGCTGGCACCACGAAGGTGCGAGTTGTCAAGCGTATATATCAGTTGCATTGCACAAGCACAAAGACCCTCTGAGGTATCAAAATGCCTTTACTCCTGTGCAGGCATCAAAGCAAATGGCAAAGACAGCACATCAATCACGGACGGATGACCAAGCTAGCAGTAGCTGCTGCTGCTGGAGCGTTCGTTCTAGGCTTGGCAAAACAGCAAGTGCAGCCAAGTGCGCCTGAACCTGCAGTGCTACAGGTGTCAAGAGTTCAGTCAGTAAAGCTCTGCACCATATGACGTCCCACTTGGTCACTTGTTCTGTCACCAGCAGCTTCTAGCAACATGCTTACATCCTTGCTGGTGAATGAACTTGCTGCTTGCACTGAAGACAGCATGTTTTGCAGGCGCAGTTCTGCCCAGAGGCAATCCTGCAGCAGCAAGTGCAGCAAGCCTTTGCTTGTCCTGAGCTGAACCCAGGCTCTCTGCAGATTTGCATACAATGGTTGGAAGATCGTAAAAGTCTTTTGAAGGCAGAGCACAAGGCTTTGCAGTTGCTGCCCCCTACTCGTTACCAGCTACTGCGTGGAAAGGTGAGCAGGATACAACTCTCATGTATAAGTTGCTCGCAAAACTGCATGTTCAGTTTGCGGCCAAAATGTGTTTCGGATCCACATGCATGTTGCGTGGTGAAGCCAAAGCTTTGTGCTAAATGCTTCTGATTTTGCAGGAGATCTACACCGATCTACAAAGTACTGACATCATCATGTCTGCTATTTTAGCGACATTGAAGCAGGAAGAGACGAAAGCTCCCAAGGCATGCCAGCACTAGCTAGCATGCATTCAAATTTTGACATTGGTGTGTACAGCTGTATAAAATTGTGTACAATGCATAGTATGTTGCAAGTTGTACCTGTACTGGGTTGTACCAATACTGAAAGGGTGATTCAGACATGATGCACTGTACCAGACAAGATCTATAGATATTGTGACAATGTCATGTGTAACTAAATCTGCTCTGAAGCGCATTTGCGTGAGACCTGCACAAAAGTGCATGCCCCAGCACCTTTGTGCAAGGTGTGGGCATATTGCCTGGTCTATTGACGGTGTAATGTGGTGCATGTCGACATTGTGCATGGAGTTGTCAGCGCTTTCGCCTACTGCAGGAACAGCTTCAGTAGCATGCATTCTTACTGGCAACTTTGAATTCAGCTACAGCAAAAGACTTTTGCACAACGTGGTAAGATACCAGAGCGTGTGCTAGTTGAAGTTACAAAACATATTTGGTACGCATCAGCAGTCATCTGACTTCATCATGATAGGTCATAAGGCTGCTATGAATGCTGGGGTGAAGGCATTTCCCAGCATATCATGGAGGACTGCCAGCTGCAGCTGAAATGCGTCCAAGAACAGTACTAAGTGGTGATATGGTCTAAATGACAATTCTACTTGTTGCCCTCTGCCATGTCCTTGGCCATCTTGTCAGCCTTGTCCTGGACTTCCTTGATGTCTCCAACCATGTAGAAGGCCATCTCTGGCAGGTCATCGTGCTTGCCCTCCATGATGCCCTTGAAACCCTTGATTGTGTCTGTGATCTCCACATACTTGCCTGCAGCCGATCAAATCATGTAATTACTGCGTCAAGGAACTAAGGTTGTCAGCGCACTGTTATACATCTGTTGAAACCGAGGATCCTGGCAGCCAATGCACAAGGCAGCTTTAGCTGTACCTTGCATGTCATACAAGGAAGCTAGGGCAGGGCCAAACTCTACATTGTCTGATCATGCAACAGGATACCAGCAAGAATAAGCCTGTCAGGGCAGGCAGCTTGGCAAAAATGTCACCTGGACTTCCAGTGAAGATCTCAGCCACATGGAAGGGCTGTGACAAGAAACGCTGAATCTTTCTGGCACGGGCTACAGTCAGCTTGTCCTCCTCAGACAGCTCATCCATACCCAGAATGGCAATGATATCCTGCAAGTTCTTGTAGTTCTGCAAAA
>JAABUK010001275.1_pt1 | contig 48796 bp, 30 predicted proteins | sample 5559141 | NCBI WGS metagenome assembly JAABUK01 (sample SAMN10711869, study PRJNA513367) | rock metagenome | isolation source: Antarctica rocks | place: Antarctica: Victoria Land, Pudding Butte nord | collected 2016-01-03 | reverse complement strand
GTATCTACTTCTCTGTATCTACTTCTCTGTATCTACTTCTCTGTATCTACTTCTCTGTATCTACTTCTCTGTATCTACTTCTCTGTATCTACTTCTCTGTATCTACTTCTACAGACTATCTTCTCTCCATCTAGATCTGACCCTCTGCCAGCCCTCCATCTCGCTCTTCCCACCCTTGTGCTCCAGGCCCATGCCCCTCTCAACCCATTGTTGACTGCCCATTTCGCTAAGCCGGCTCAATGCCCTTGCGAAAGCAAACCTCTCTTCCTCACCAGAGAAAATGCTCGATGATTCCAGCATGCTCATAGACATGCCCAGGTCATCCATCAAATGCCGCATTGTATCATCTACATCTGTATGATCTTCTGCAGCCACAGCCGCGACCTTTTTGTCTGTGTCTGCTGCACCCCCGCCTTGGGCATCCACCTTCTTTGTCACCTTCTCGAGCGACGCGTCTATTTCGTCTTTAGACAGGAAAAGCTGGCCTAGCGGAACTTGTGTGGTCAGAACAAGCTTAGCATGCGACTCATAGACAGCATCAACGAAGGTAATGAACCGTCTCGCCCAGTCTCGTTGTCTATGCGTCATACCAGGCACATCTGTCACGACAAATGATTCGTAGGAGCGCATGAGTTCAATGTAATCGGCCGCTCCCGTCGCTCTACCAATCAATTCCTGGAAAGTGAATTTTGCAGCTTTCCCGCTTGTCAGAGGGACTTCCACCTCACGGCCCCATACTGTCACTTTGGCTGGATGTGGTGGATCATTGACGGGATCGCCTAGGAATCGAAACCATTTGTCTGCGTGTGTTGCGGCGCCCTTGTCCAGCGGGTGGTAGTAAACCCCTGAAGGCGGCCTCGGCAGTTTTCGGTAATCCGTGGTGGAATCGAGGTTTAGCACTCGGAGACGAGTGTTGAGCAGGTTGATGCAGGGAAGGAAAGACGCCCTCTGAATACCATTTTTGTACAGATCGTCCGGATGCCGATTCGAGGTCGTGACAAGGACAACACCATGAGACATTAGTGATTCAAGCAGCCTGCGCAAAATCATGGCATCCGCGACATCTGTACACTGAAATTCGTCAAAGCATAGCACTGCAGCTCTCTCCGCAATATCTGCTGCAACAAATGGGACGGCGTCAAAGTCGCTGCCCTGTTCCATCTTCACTTTATGTAGCCGTTTGTGAACATCCTGCATAAAATTATGAAAGTGTATGCGCGTTTTTGAGGTAACGTTCACGGGAAGGGTGTCGTAGAACAGATCCATGAGCATCGTCTTGCCGCTTCCAACATCGCCATACATGTAGAGACCTTTGGGAAGAGTATCTGAAATAATTGTTCCGGCTTTCTTAGCCTGCTTCTTCCCAAATAGAGAACCGAAAAAGGAGGATTTGGACGCAGGCTGGAGAGAATCGAGACTCGGATGTACAACTCTGGGAGGGTTGTAGTCACGAAGCATCTCATGGAGATCCTGCAGGTGTTCCACGATGCCTGGTCCATGTCAGCCGTGCCCTTTCAGCGCTCGTGTCGATCAATTACATACTTCTTTGATGTTCGTCATCTCGAAGAACGCGAGCATGCACGCGCTCATCATACTCTTCTAACGGCCCACGAGCATTCGGGACTAGGTCTCGCATCAGCAGCCGCCTCAGCAGCAGTATAAAAGTCTGACTCTCATACCATCACTAACCGTGGCGAAGGCCCGCCGACCCAACTGTGTTTTAGGGCCAAGATTTCCGGCTCGAAGGCGTATCCGACGATTGCACAAGGGTGCAAGGTCTTTGATCTGTGGTTGCAATCGAGGAGTCCTGATCTGACATCTGTTAGATCGGTTCTGGGAACGCAAACACCTTGTGCATATGCCTCTACTGTCTTTGGCAGTGGGACCTGTTTCGAACAACACTGTTCGCATGAACGTTTGGAGGACATTGACGACGGGCTCTGGACGTCGTCGCATCGTGAAGTCTTGCGCTAAGCCAAACAGCAAGGTGAGGATTCCGAATTTGGTAGTAGTTGAGATGTTGGCAGTGCTGCCAAATCCGTTCACTTGGCGGCCAACTGCTCAACGTCGAGACAACAATCCGAGAGAAAGGACCACATTTTCACCACAAAGCAAAACACCATACAGTAACTCTGAGGAATGAATTGATTTGGAATTTATGAGTACGGATTGTTATGGCAGACAATTGCCCAATGTCGAGAACATTTTCGCGCTGAAATAGTATCAAGCAGTGGATTGAGGTTCCCACCAAACCTTTTTTTATCCATCCTCCCAAAGTAGCACTGTGCAAATGTAGAGTCAAGCTCATTAAGACGATACTGCATGTCCTGCCGAGCTCATCCACTGAGATACCGGGATACCGCTTGCCGCATTCCTTAAACTCCATACCTGCCCTTTTCCCTAGAGTATGATATACACTCCTGTACAGTGGAAGAAGAATATAAAAAGAAGGGTGCTCGAGCAACGCCGAGAGACTCCGAACGATCTGCGACGCATCTTGACGAATTACCTTCCCCAAATGAAAGACTAAACAGAGCCTCATGCCGAGCATCAGGACGCATAATTCACGAACAGTGTCAGCTTGGTGTTCCTCTGCAACGCAACATCCAAATCAGTATCGTTGTTGAGATCCACACTGCTGTTGCTGGGCTCATCCTTGTATTGGACGAATAGGTTTTCTGACACTTTCAGCCGATCTCTGAGCTTGTCTTTTAACTGCAGATAGGTGATGGCCGACGGGACTCTGATGACAATCAGCTCTTCTTGAAACATTACTTTGACCTTCATTGCGCCACCCGAAGTTGCCGCGTTGCTCGATGTTGCTGATGCCTGGGTCGATGAGCTTGGTTGTATGTTCATTGGCTGAAGAAAGCCGGGATTTGCCGAGGCGGCTGGACTCGCCGATAGAGAGGTTTGACCTCTTTGATGAATAGGACGAGTGGAAGGAGGCGGCATGCCGCCATAGGCGCTGCCATTCATGGCGCCGTTCGAAGACTGGCGAGAAGCTGACCCCGAAGGATCGTTAAGTGTGGAGTGCTGCGATGCTCCAGACAGTCGATAGTCCTCACCTACAGCATTAGGATCAATCTCGAAATCGCCTGATCTTGGTGCAAATAATTCACGGACAAGTTGACATCTTGAGATGTGAGGTGGCATTGAGAGTATCTTGCGAATATACTCATCCAGGTTTTGTCTCCTGCCATTGGAGATCGCATCCGTCACGTGTGCGACAGGTCCTGGCATGAAGGGAAGTGTCCGGGGTAAGCCTCTATTCCCTGCCTCTTCGGGGAATTCCTTGAGGAGCGCGATTTGGAAGTCATAGAAATCCGCGTAATACCGCGAAAGTTCCCAATGTCGACCGTCCTCCATCTGGCATTCGATGATATACCAATACATGTCGTTGTCGAAGCAATATCTGGGCAAGGAAGCTGACACGGGTACAAGAAGCGGTTGCTGCTGCTGCTGAGACTGTCGGTAGTACTGGCCTGGTGGACCTGATCTACTTGAGGTCTTCTGATGGGAGCCCTGCTTGATTGAAGGTTCCGGTCAGCGGACAGATATCTTTCAGGTTCTTGCATGCTGGGAACTTACGTATCCGTTTGATGGCTGGTTAGAGTAGGGTGTCCCCGCACCTCCAAGACTCATTCTTCCCATGTCTGAAGTCACCTGCTGCTGTGCATCAAATTTGCCCAAGCTTATACTGCTGTTTTTGTAATCTGCTGCCATTTTCTTCCATTCTTCCACTTTAGGAACTCCAGCTCTTTGGACGGCTTCGTTGGGATTCGCGACTGGTAGGCCGGTAGCAGTGTCCTTGATTTCGATGAATGATACTGGAATAAGGCCAGGGCCTCCAAGTCGTCCGATCGGTTTCGCCACGAACCACTCAGGATTTGACTGAGCGATCACAATAATAGCTTCTCCAGCTTTCGCTTCTAGCTCGTCTGGTCGTTCTGCATTAAAGTCATATTGTACTACACCATACACCATTGCGCCAGAACTTTTCCCGATTGACGTCGACGATCGAGCGTTGGCAGCGCTTCTCGTTGTGTTCGTGGTTGACTCTGATCTATTGCGTCCCGGACCTTGGTCAGAGAACCCTGAGTCATGATTCTCTTGTTTGGCACCCACTGACTGTACGGATCCTCCGCTCTGCCTCTCGGTTTTGCCAATGACTTCGAAGAACGCCACTGGTACTAAGCCACGAGCTGTGGGTATCAGTGGGTTGCAGGCCTCATACCAATCTGGATCGTCTTCGCGGCTGATGACATGAAAGAAGTCACCCTTGTGAAAGGAGAGCTCTTGTGATTCTTTCGACTGCGGTTCATAGTCATAGAGTGCTTTGATGACCTATTGAGTCATGGTTTAGTGAATGCACATGAATGTAAGTAAATGTGACTGCGATTACTCTCTTTGGTGGCACAATGGCCGTCGCAGATTTTGGCGTAATCGATATGTGTTGAGAACCCGGTTTTCCATCTTTGTCCCCCTTGATCGATCGACGCAGAGCCTGAGTAAGATCTTCTGTTAGCAATTTCACGGAGATAGATTCGGTAAGGAGCTCACCTTCATGCTGGCCTGTGATTGGCGTTGCGTCGCCTGTCGATGGGCAGCAAGAGCTCATTCAATGCGCGCGCCCAGGCGGCTGCGAGATCCTCACAAGGTACTTCGGCAATTGGTTCGTGACGCCGAGGAGCTGACGATGCTTTTATTTGCGCTAATCTGCTCCTTCAATCTGCAGACACAGATATGGCGCCTTTGGGCAAATGAGCGGCGTCTGGAAGTGGAACAATGGGGTAGCCTGTTAGGGCGCGCGCAACTTTAGATCGAACTCAAAGCTGGAGGTTATCGATACCTCAACAACCATGTGTCTGGCGAGGAGGTTGATGGAAGGATAGACTTTAGCTGTGCTACAAGGAGAGGTTTAAAATCCCTAAGAATGGCGGCTAAAAGTCGAAACGCAGTGTTGTGGATCCAAAACGTGTCTGGTGGCGTTCCTAAAGTTGGTCACTTTGCAGAAGGGCTTCAAATCAAAGCTATAGCACACCCTGCAGACTGACTACTGTACTTGGTAAGGAACGGAAGGACTGTGGCCTCGCTGCGGCTATACTTGGACTTCTCGCTCCTACGAAGGCTATGATGAGTAGGCACCAAAGCACAGCCATTCTGGCTTGTGGAATGTGATGAAATCGGTTGAAGGCGGAGTATGGAAGGATCAGCCAGGAAACACTCTCAGTCACAAGGCTGCTTTTCGACAAGCGTTTTGTACTGCACGACCATTCACGACTCCAAATTTCATGGCAGGATTAGCTGTTAAGCTTGATAGAGCGTACCATAATCAAAACAATGATCTTGAGATATCACAGACCGTTGTGCTAATTTCACCACCGCGTCACCGTATTGTTGGACAATGGCCTTTGACGCGAACCAAGCGCACCAGCTTTAAGATTAATTAATGTATCCAAGCCTGTCAATTCCATGATTGGCAATCTCCCTCTAAATACTAGGTCAGAGTCGAGGTAACGTGCAAAGAGCCCCGGAGAAAATATTGAAACTGTACAACGGTTATTGGATTTGATTATTGCTTACGCCAAATCAGCCACAGAATCTTGGGGATGACTGATATCCAGCGACCTCCTCTTCATTCATATCATTAGTCGATAGAAACGGGACCTGTCATGCAGGTCGACTGGTGAGCAACGCATTTCGCGCGGCGTAGGAAGAAAAGACTAATTTGGAAGCGAGAAATACGAGAAGGTAGATATGTCGTTGTCATTGTGGGACGAAGCGAACTGGCTGCCAGGATCCATTGATGTACCCGAACCGAGAGCACGCTCAAAGGAGGACGATGCCATGGGAAGCGACGAGAACGATGGACCACCCAGAGGTTCGTGTAAGGGTGAGGCATCATATCTGGCCTTTCAGATCGATAAGCTTGAAAGCTCCGCGTTTAGCGATTTCAAGAACATGACCGGCTCTTCCAGTAAGTAGCCTGACTCCGTCGTGACGTTCCTGGAGTAGGTCTTCAGAAGCATGTTCGAGGATGAATCGAGCGCTATCTTCGTCGGACTCAAAACCGAGTTCCTCGGTTACGAAGCGTATTTGAACATCAGGTTTGTACCTGAGTTGGGTATTAGTCTTCAGTAAGACGCAGAAGGGGGATTGTCTTACGCTTTGCAAATGCCAGCAAGAGCAGCTAGGCGCTCGCGTGCTACAAACATGTCCATCAGATAAGCACCCATATTGGGCGTCTCAAGGAAAAGTTGGAAAAATCGGTGATAATTGCCCAGGGCGAGTGTTGACCGGACACAAAGAGCATGCTTCACGGCTCTATCCGCTTTATCTGTTTGGGTTAATTCAGAGAGAACGTCATTCATATCAGTCCTGTTGCACGTATGAATGAAATACAAGATTCGGTAAGCTTTGAACTCCATAGGATGCCCACCAAGATTTTGCTTGTACAGTGCCCTGAGCTGGGTCTGACATTGATTATACTCACCAAGATCTCCCTTCTCCAAGGCTATGCGGGCATGAATTTCGTAGACGTTGACGGTGAACTCGTTTTTGATGTGTTGAACGGTCAGATCCTGGCGTAAAGACTTGAATTGGTCACAGATATAGGTGTAATTTGCTTCCTGTTTCCACTTCCGTTTCAGCAGTTCAAGAGTGTTTTGTAGGACAGGAAGAGGTCGCACAGAGTCCGGATTCGGTGCTGATGTGAGTCGAAAATAGTTTTTTTCGAGTTTCTGTGACCGTCCAATGACAGGACCAGTATCTTCGGACACGGATGGGGTGTTGGCGTTCGAGGAGTTGTCGTTCAATGGAGACCGAAAGCCAGATTGAGAACTCTCGAACCTTTTCTTTCGATGCTCCAGATTTGCGTAAGACTTACTAGCGTTTTTGACAAAACTGTCGAGCCGTTGGCGTTTGTCCGGCGGTGTAGGCGCAAAAGTGATCCGGTCTTCGAAACCATTCTTCGAAGTGGATTGCCGCCAAGAGGGTTGGTCACTTTGGTCATTGTCCTTTTCTTTGAGCTCAGACGACTTTCTCTTCCTCGGTATTTCCGCTTTGGAATTTGAGACTTGGTTAGGAGCAAATTGAGCCGGGGGTGATGGCGTTTGCCGCGAATTTGCTACAGAAGATGGGGTAAGAATGGAACGAGTACGCTCTTCCTGGAGCATTTGTTGGGGTAAGGGAAGGTTGGCCCAGTTTACGCCGTGAAGGTTATTACTCTCGGCAGCCTGAGTGATGACGCTTTTCAATTTCGCTTCCATATCCTCTCTTGATATGCCCTTCGTCATATTCTCAGGAACAAAGCAGCGCTGCACATACTGTCGCACCGCAGGAGGCCAGTCCACCTTCTTTTTGGCAGGTTTTGAGTTTTGCATGTCTTGGGTGTGTATTGCTTGATAGGGTGCTGTTGGGTGAACAGGCGCCATTACAGGGTTCGCTTGGTTAAGGCTGCGGCGCGCTGCCACTGGCACAAAAGCACTAGAATCTGTGGTTGCGTTAGCTGATCTATAAGTCAAGTTTAATCGATGCAATAGAGAATGTATACATACTGGTAATGGTCGAAGATCCAGCACTCCGCCAGGGTGGAGCGGATGAGTACATACCAGGTTCGAGGTCAGCTTCGACAATGCGAGAGGACAAAATAGAGATGACAAGCAGCGGACAGAGATGCGCAGTAAGTCTGATATCAAGTATTGGAAGGCGAGGCTTCTGCTGGGTTGGCGAACTGAAAGATAGAGGACGAGGATGAGAAGAACAGTGGAGTTAAAGGAAGGGTTCCTTGTGCGCAGACGTCAACTTCGAATTTAGCGTGTTTTAGTGCCAAGCTCGTGTTACTTGCCTCGAACTTGCTTGAACGATTCCTGGAAAGTAACTGCAGTCCGACTCGGCATTCAGCTATTTGCGAGATGTGACTTCAAACACAGCAAAATCTGACCACATAATTTCATTGAACACTACGTGCAAAGTTCGTCCCAAAATGTGTTGGCATCTCCTCCGTCAGCAGCAAGAGTAGAACTGATTCATGAACGAAGATGATTGGCAACAAGGGCTGCGTCATTTGCTCGGGGGATGTTCTTCAAGCAGATCGACCTGACGACGGCTCTGCGCCCCAACTTGCTTTCTGATGAGGCTTTGCTGTTTGTGCAAGATGCCGTTGGGCTTTACAAAGGGTATGTCTGACCATCGACCTGCATTATGTGGATCTCTCTGGGCTGACGGAGTCATCGAAAGGAAATACAAGATTCCCAATTGCCAGCAAGGCTATGCATATCTCACCTCGTTGCGCGTATGTTACGTCGATGAGAAGGACCCTCGAAAGAATTCCGTTGCTCTGGACCTTCGAGAGGTGGACAGAGTAGAGTATCAAGTACGCGAAAAAGTACACCCTGAATTCAAAAACTAACATCCAGCTCAGGCAGGTTTCCTAAAATCTTCCCCAAAAATCACATTCCATCCGAAGCCTCCTCAAAGTGGCCAGGAATCCATTCGACCTGCCGGCAGCAGGACGGCGACGGCTGGAGCTTCATCCTCATCTCCAGTCTCTAGAGTCCATAGTCCCTTTCGTCCTTCACCGCGTTCAACACCTTTACCACCCTCCAATGCAACGTGGATATGTACCATTTGTTCCTTCTCTAACCCAGTCCCTTCAAACTTTGACACCGGCAGTGCCAATACTTCCATGCCTTTGCCACCATGTCTATTTTGTGGGATTAAGCCGCCATTCGCCGTTGTACTTAAAGCTGCCATTGCCGCAGCTTCGAAGCGAGGCTTTCCCAGAAATGATGATTTACAATTCTTCAGCAAGACCAGTGCCGAGAATGACCCGTCCGGGAACCCAATGCAGAGTGAATACACCATCAACTGCCCTCGGTGTACTTTTATCAATCATACCTCCCTTCCAGCCTGTGAGATCTGCGGAGCTCCACTGAGAAATGAGCAAAAGCAGTACTCCAATGTCAATGGGAATAGCCAGCCGTGGCGAGCAGAATCACCAGGGCCGGAGTTGGGAGAGCTTGATCTTAACGACAACACAAAACTCACCAGTATCAAAATCTCCTTCCGTGCTGGCGGAGACAAGATTTTCCATGAAAGGCTCAAAGGTGCTATGACTCAGCGGAAATGGCTTCTGCATTCCGCACCTCCTATCCCAAACCCGTCGCTTTTAACGGGTACAGATCACGTTGATAAGGAGACTGGTTTGTCACAGAGCACTATCACCAGGCCGACGTCTACACCGGTGGGCATCGCTGGGCTCGAGAGACGGGGACTTGAAACCCGCAAGAACAATGAGATTGTTATCGGTACCGCCTTTGAGGATCTCGAAGCACTAATGGCCTCGGCAAAAGAGATTGTTGCCCTAGCAGAAAAATTCGCGGTCGATTCGGGTAGAGGTGCATCAGAAGCAAGCGCAGTCTTCTCGGAGTCTGCGGTTGCTCTAGGCATGGTGACCACCAAAGACAAGCTGAATTCAGGCTCAGAGAGCCTGTATCTCTCTGAACTCTCTCGCAACCTAGCTGAATACCTTACCGACGATCGAAAAGGTGTGCTTCGTGCGGAAGGAGGCATTATGAGCCTCGTAGATCTATGGGCAGTTTTCAATCGCAGTAGAAATGGTGTGGAGCTTGTCAGTCCTCTGGATTTCTACAAAGCAACAGAGTTGTGGGAAAAGCTGGGCTTGCCTATCCGCCTGCGACGTTTCAAGAGCGGGTTATTGGTCGTGCAACAATCGGACTGGAACGACGAGAAGACCATTCGACAATTCAAAGCCTGGCTTCAACAGCTCCGACAAGTAGCACCTGCAGAAGAAGTGCCCTGGGAGTGGTCTCGTTTTGGGCGTGGTGTCAATCCACAAGAGACTGCACAAAGATTCGGCTGGAGTGTGGGAGTTGCCATTGAGGAGTTACAGATGGCAGAGGACAAGGGTGTGCTTTGTCGTGAAGAAGGGATAGAAGGGCTTAGATTTTGGAGCAACTACTTATTAGAAGATGGACCAGAGGCAGCGCAACAGCCGTTCCTATGACTGTCTCAAATCATGTCTCTGATTGCATGTTGCTGTCTTCTGCAACACACATTCAAGAAGCCGCATACCGCTCATTCCGTGCATAGCTCTGCATCTCATTTCGCTAACACTGATACAACACTGATATACGTAGTCGCTCTGAGCGCTGCTGTTCAGGGATCGAAATTGGCTAACGTGGTCTGCTTGGCATGCCGTAAAAATTATTCCGCAAGCTCCAAAAGTTGATTACAAGGAAACCCAGACAAGAAGAGCATTGCATGATGCCTACGCTTAAGAATGTCTTTCCTTATTAGCTCCAGACACTCTTTATCTGCCCTTCTGCAACTATGGCGAAGCTTGGACGCGGCGGCTTTCTGGCTATCGCGGTCATCTTTCATGTCATCTACATTCGTTCCATCTTCGACATATACTTCGTCAGTCCGGTAGTGACTGGCATGCGATCTTATAGTGTTGAACGTAAGCAAGGAGCACACGCGCCAGCCAAACGACTTGTCCTATTTGTTGGAGATGGCCTCCGGGCAGACAAAGCCTTCCAGTCCTTCCCAGACCCTTCGCCTGCCGATCCGAACACGGACCTTACTCCTAAGCCGATGGCACCGTTCCTTCGTTCTCGGGTCATATCACACGGCACATTCGGCGTGTCGCATACTCGAGTACCCACAGAGTCGCGCCCTGGACATGTTGCATTGATCGCAGGACTGTATGAAGACGTTTCAGCTGTACTGACAGGATGGAAGCTGAATCCTGTGAACTTTGACAGTGTCTTCAACAGGAGCAGTCATACATGGAGTTGGGGTAGTCCGGACATACTGCCAATGTTCAAAGAGGGTGCTGTTCCGGGTCGCATAGATGCAGATATGTACGGAGAGGAGGCAGAGGACTACACGCAGGATGCAACACAATTAGATACCTGGGTTTTTGAGAAGGTCAAGAGCATGTTTGTGTCTGCCAAACTGAACTCCACTCTGGACTCTGCGCTCAGAGAAGACAAATCAGTGTTCTTTCTACATCTACTAGGTCTTGACACCACAGGCCACTCATATCGGCCGTACTCCAAAGAGTATCTTCACAACATCAAAGTTGTCGACCAGGGAGTGCGAGAGATTACCAAGTTGGTAGAGGATTTCTACGGCGACGGGAAGACTGCTTTCGTCTTCACCGCAGATCATGGCATGAGTGACTGGGGCAGCCACGGAGATGGGCATCCAGATAACACCAGGACACCTCTTATTGCTTGGGGTTCTGGTGTTGCTCGACCAAAAAAGTGGAAAAGCGGCAGGGCACCGGGTCATGAGGATACATTCTCAGCTGATTGGGGCCTCGACCTTATCCAGCGACACGATGTTGCTCAGGCCGACGTGGCAGCTCTTATGGCATATCTGGCTGGCCTTGATTTTCCAGTAAATTCTGTTGGGGAGCTGCCACTCTCTTATCTTGCTGGGGGCGTGGAAGAGAAAGCTGAAGCTGCCTTCGCCAATGCTCAAGAAGTTCTCGAGATGTATCGCATCAAAGAATTGCACAAGCGAGCAACAGCCTTCCGTTATCAGCCTTATCGTGCATTCACAACAGAAGAAGATTCCATTGAGAACCGAACTAGATCAATTCGATCGACAATTGATTCTGGACAGTTTGAAGAGGCCATACGCCAATCCTCGGAACTATTGCAGCATGCGCTCCAAGGGCTTCGATATTTACAAACTTACAATTGGCTATTTCTCAGAATGCTGGTCACTCTGGGCTACCTGGGATGGATCGCATATGCCATGACCACCGTCATTGACTTGCATGTTCTTCATGGAGTATCACACGTAGACCGAACCTTTTTCAGCAGTTCCGCGTTTGTCTCCCTCCTTATAATTCTTTATTCCAGTTTGCTTCTACAAAATTCCCCATGGACATATTATGCGTACGGCGTCTTTCCCGTTTACTTCTGGGAAGAAGTGTTTGCGAGGCGTTCAGCATTGGTGACTGGGTGCAGAAGACTTATCGGTCATATCCACGGGTTTAGAGGTTTCACATTGTTCGCAATTCAAGCGGTGGCATTTGTTGCCATTCTAGAAGCCCTTGTAACAACCCTTTTCCCGGAATGGCTCACTCAAGCTGACAAAGCTCTAGGTACAAGCATATTTTCATCGTGTAATTTTCACGATCTGTTATGTTCTTGGGGCCATATGGCCAGCATTCTACGGCGCACGATTCTTCAAAGAGAACAGATCGCTTGTAATATCGTGGGCGGTCGGCTGTCTTATGCTCAGCACGTTCACCTTGTTGCCAGTGGTGAAGATTGAAAACTCGACCACTATATCATCTGGTGGCATTCTCATGGCAGGAGCAGGCATCATGTACATGCTGTTCGAAAATAGTATCACATCCCAGTCACGGTCTCGCAGCGGCACGACCATCTCTCTAGATCCCCTTTCGCGTTCTATCATGGGCATCCAAGTCGGATTCATCCTCCTCGCGATCATGGTCACCCGCTCCAGCATCGTTTCTCTCCAAGCCAAAAAAGGCCTTCCCCTTGGCGGTCAGATCCTAGGATGGCTCACTTTAACAGCCTCCCTCAGCCTTCCTTTCGTCCACAAACTCCGTCCAAATAACCACTACCTCCATCGCCTCATTGTTATTTTCCTCACTTTTGCCCCCTCCTTCATCATCCTCACCATCTCCTACGAAGGGCTCTTCTACTTCGCGTTCTGCACCACCCTCATCACCTGGGTCCGCCTCGAACACCGCATCTACACATTCTCGAACCCCGCCCCCATCACCACCAAAGCCACCTCATCACCAACCACAACCGATGCCCTATCCTCCAAACCACTCTCCCAATATCGCCCCCTCACTCTAGCCGACGTCCGCATCTCCCTAATATTCTTCTTCCTCCTCCAATCAGCCTTCTTCTCCACCGGCAACATCGCCTCCATCTCCTCCTTCTCCCTCGACGCCGTCTACCGCCTAATCCCGATCTTCGACCCTTTCTCCCAAGGCGCCCTCCTCCTCTTCAAAATCATGGTCCCTTTCGCCGTCATCTCCGCCAATCTCGGCATCTTGAACCTGAGACTAGGACTCGAACCCTCGGCGCTCTTTATGGTCGTGATGGCTATCAGCGACGTGATGACGTTGAATTTCTTCTGGATGGTGAGGGATGAGGGGTCGTGGTTGGATATTGGGACAAGTATTAGTCATTTCTTTATCGGGAGTTCGCTGAATGTGTTTGTGGCTGGATTGGAGGGGTTGAGTGGGTGGTTTATTGAGGGGGTAGAGGTGGATGGGGCAGTTGTGGAAGATCATGGGGATGGGGGCCAGAAAACGGGTGGAGGTATTAGGGAAAAGAGAGACGATGGCGAGGAAAATACTGCGCCGACGAGAGAGGCGCGAGCTGGGGTTGCTGCTGCGAATGGCTCACTTTCGTAATGCGAGCGGATTGTCAAGACTTGAAGTCTCCTAGAATATGAGCCATGCAGTGAGGGACATTGCGTACAGACTGCAGTATATAGAATCTTTGCCCAAATGAGTCTCCTTTCTGTTCTTGGTTGCTATCTGAACCACTGCACTACTATGCCAAGAAATGAGCCATGCTCACGCCGTACACTATAGCTCTGCTTGCACAATATGAGTGAATCACTTCCCCATCATGCCCAGAGCACACATCCTTGCTTTCAGAATTCTACTCCTCCGCCAGCGTCTGACCCTCCCTCAAGCCCTCCACCACCAACTCCTCACCCATCGCCCTCCTATAGATATCCTTAACATCATCTGTCGTCGTCTCAAAATGGCTCGTCGCGTCGTAACTCTTCGAAATGTAGATCTTGTCAACGAGACCACTTTCCAGCGGCTCGTAAAGCGGGATAGGCGGACCCATAAACTTCTCTTCTATCTTGCCCAATCTCTCGAGGCCGGGCTGCAGTTCCAGATGATGGTTTGCGGACGTCTCGGCGATGGTAGACACGATGGCGATGTAGTATCCCTTCGGACAGACATTGTGGGCGGATGAGACCATGGCGATGTAGACGTCGTTCTTGCGACCGATCTGGGATTGAGGGATGATGAGTTGGAGGGAGTCGGAGTTGTCGGTGCGGTCGACGGGGTGCTTTAGGATGCAGATGGCTTTCAGGAGGTGGCCTACTACTTGCACCTTGCCGGGGAAGTAGGAGGGGTCGCCGAGGATCATTTTGGTCCTGGTTGAGAATTTCATGCCTTCCTCGCCGGAGTCGCTGCGGTCTTTCATGGTGGCTTTGATGCCGGATACCTTGGAGCCGTCGTAGGCGATCTCGTCGATGGAGGTGTTGAGCATGTAGGTTCCGCCGTAGATGGCCGAGAGGCGGGCAAAGCCTTGCGGCAGTTCGCCGAGACCATATAAGGGGTAGATGTAGGGTGATTTGCCGTAGCGAGCCATCGAGTTGGCGTAGAGCCGGATGCGGATAACGGCATCTTCTGCCATCCCCTTTTGATTGATGTAGTCGTCTGTGGTGTAGAGAGCCATAGAGTGGCCGATGAAATCTCGGGTTGTGGCTTCGAGGCCGAACTTGTCGTAAACGTCTTTCATTGTGCAGGTGTTGAGATTGAGTCCTGTGGAAAGTCAGCGTGTCGCTAGACCAGGATTTAACCAGTGCTTGCCATTATGAGTGGCAGGGTCGTTCTCGTTGAAAGCTCCAACCCACTCAAGGAATTTCTTTGCTCGTCTCTTTTCGAACAGTCCCATCAACGGTGATCTCAAAGCCTCGCCTGCGTCTGAAGGCACCTTAGCAACAGTGGCTCGCGCTCCGTTCCCTTGTTGTACATAGCTCCCTGCTACCTGCTTGAACTCCAGATATCTTGTGACGTCGGTCGATACAAGAATATTGGTCAACTCGCCATTGGCCATGAGGAGTTTGGGCACAAGATCCACGTTCCAGTCGTTGACCCGGCCATATTTCTTCCATGGTTCCTCGCCTTTTGAACAGTTGCCATATCGTTTGAAAAGCTGCTCAAGATATAAGCGACACGGGAGTACGTTATCGAACCGGTACTCACGTTCTCGATGTTTAGCGAGGCGGATTCTCTGGTTCGAGGTCAGGTCGTAGGTGCGATGTCCGAAAGTCAGGTGGACCTACCCGCCATAATGATCATTGCGGTCTATGTGTAGGACCTTCTTGCCCTTGACGCTCAGGACACTGGAATTCTGTCAGCGAGTAGTGAAGAACCCTCGGTTTCTCAGGCCATACCCAGAAAGAACACATTCGGTCAATCCTGCGCATCATAATCCGATCAGATACCACTCATCGACCAGGGAGGATTGAACCTACCAGTTCCGAGCACGACAACATCGTATTCTGGAGCGATCTCATCCATCTTCACGTTCTAAGAAAAGAAGCACAGGAATAGGAGACAGAACGGGCAGAAGTCGTGGAAGGATAGGCTTGAGAGGAGAAGTGAACATTTATTTACGCCCCCGCAGTGGTGGTGGCCACAACATCAAAGCCCAGTTCCTAAACCTACCCAAAAGGCCAACGCCTTCGCCTTATTTTTGAAATCTATCGGATATGACCCGCTATGTCGTGAGATTTCTGATGTGGTAGGTGAAGATCATCGAGTACAATATGGATGTGTAACAGCTATCAGTCGAAGTCTGTCAAGATAGCTGGAAAATCAACCAGAGGTCGTCGTGGAAGGCAGCCGCCATTGCTTCTTGATTCCATTGTATCATGCCAACGTCTCCTGTTCAAGTCTGTTACCGGCTTGACAATTCAAGAGCCATTTCTCTGCTATCTCACTTCGATTCCGCAGGTCAATTATCCTTGTGTCAAAAAAGGGGTGCTTGGCCGTTGCGAGCCTTGATCTACTCACCACATTAATGACTCTTCCTGTCCTGGACTGAAGGCTTATCAAGATGTCTCCTCCTGACAGAAAGAGACAGCGTACTGATGACTACAGCTCGACGACACCTCAGTCGGTTGCCGCAGAGATTCGCTCTCGACGCTCTGCCTTCCTAGCCTCTCTGAACCGTGGCGTTTCGCCTCCTGATGGTCGCCAATCTCCTTTGCCTGGCAGGACTGAGGTTGGGATGCCGGTACAGGTCAAGTCAGAGACAGAGTTGTCGAGAATGCCATCTATGCCTTCTTTAGCAGAACAGCCTCGGAGAAATACTGCTGATTCCCCAGAATGCCGAGTCGTTCAGTCTCCTTTCAAGCTTATTCGCGTACGCGATCTGCCGGCCAATGCCAACGTGGACACGACTAGCGTTAGAGATATTCTCGGAGATGTGATGTTGAAGGAGGTCTGGCTTTTTGACTTCTTATATGATGTGGACTGGGTCATGTAAGTCTTAGGGAATTGGCCAAGCCAGTACTTCAGCAATACCTAGGTGACGGTCTCCTGACATCCAGACAGGCAGCAATTCGACCCTGACATCCGACCCATTGTCTCGGTAGTATTGGTACATGGCTCCTGGCGAAGAGAGGACTCGAACAAAATTCATATTGATGTTAGTCAGCTCATCACATTCAAGACGCTGGCTATAACAAGCTTGGACATGTCTGTAGCTGATCAACCTTACAGGAAGCTAGCCAGCGCTATCCTAACGTTAAAGCTGTTACTGCGTACATGCCAGAAATATTTGGCTGCCATCATTCCAAATGCATGGTCCTCTTTCGACATGACGATCTGGCTCAAGTCATTGTCCATACTGCCAATATGATAGAGCAAGACTGGCGGAACATGACCCAAGCAGTATGGCTGAGTCCTTTTCTGCCAAGGCAAGCAAGTCACTTGTCAAAGGAGACCTCGGGCCTTTTGCCAGTGATCGGGACAGGTTCCAGGTTCAAGCGAGATTTCATGGCGTATCTACGATACTACGGGAACCGCACAACCACTCTTGTTTCGGAGCTTGAGCAGTATGACTTTGCCGCGATCAGAGCAGCCCTCATAGCACACGTTCCCGCCAAGTTCGACGGCAAGGAGACCGATCCCTCGGCGCAGCTCTGGGGTTGGCCTGCGCTGAAGCGAGCCCTCCAAAGCATGCCTTCACATACTTCTTCAGAAGAGGGACCCAAGACTCAACCCGCTCCTCACATCATATGTCAGGTCTCCAGCATCGCCAGCCTTTCCGACAAATGGATCCGCGAGACGCTGTTCTCGACCCTCCTAAATACCTCCTCACCTTCGGTAAACCTATTCGCGAAGAACTCAAAAGCAACACCACCCAATCATGCCCGTCCAAGATTGTCAATCATCTTCCCAACACCCCCCGAAATCCGAACCTGCCTCGACGGCTACGCCGCCGGCGCCAGCATCCACTGCAAGCTGCAAAACGCGAACCAACGGAAACAATTCAACTTCATGAAACCTCACCTATGCTACTGGAACGCCCAGCGCAACACAGCTGCTACCGCATCAAATGGCAGCTCCGTAGCTGCGAGTCCTACAGAGGGAGGAAAAGCCCTCCGCGGCCCAGCAGCCCCACACATCAAAACCTTCATCCGCTTCAGCGACACAGCGACCCACAAAGAGATAGACTGGGCGCTCCTGACATCTGCCAACCTCTCGACGCAGGCTTGGGGCATCGCTGCTCAAAGTGGCAGTGGCGAAGTGAGAATATCGAGCTATGAGCTCGGTGTGTTGGTTTGGCCAAATTTATTCCTCGACGAGGAAACCAACCGCGAAGAACATGGAGGAGGCGGGAAGAGCAATAAAAAGAGTAGGGCGAAGATGGTACCGACTTTTGGGTCGGATACGCCTACCGAGGTACAGATTCGAGAGGCGGCAAGAAAGATGCCTCAACCAGTAACAGAGGCAGCGAGAAATGGGGAACAGACCGAGGAACACACAGGTAACGAGATGGCCGAAGAAGACGAAGAAGAAGAAGAAGCCGTGATCATCGGGCTGAGAATGCCATATGACCTCCCTCTAACGCCCTACGGCCCCGACGACGAGGTATGGTCCGCCAGATCACCGTACGCGGAACCGGATATATTCGGGAGGGTGTGGAATATCTGAGCTGTGGATCCTCTCGAACTAGAATCAAGGAATGGGGGGGGGGCTTAGATGGAGCTGGAATGTTTCTCTGCATATCCAGTAAGATATCCAGATAGCTGGATCTGCACTAGTTATCTCAATCTCAATCTTAGAACAAGGGAAAAAGAAAACGCAAACGTCGAGAGGGTCCATCTTTTTCGTTTTTCGTCTAGGGTTTGCAGCAAAACAACCACGAAATGATGGTCTGTGAGAAATACGATCGGAGACCAGAACCCGTCAATCCTGATGTCGAAAAATGCATGATTGAGAACCAAGTGTTTCGTGTCCACCAACATAAAGCCTCATAAGAGGTATAAGACAGATAAATGGGCCAGAGCACGAGGAGGCTGTTGAACAGCACTGTAGCAATGCACACTGTAATGTCCTGCTACAAGAAAGCACCCGAGTTGGTTACAGCAATCAAGGGGAACGCAAGAGAACACCTGGACAAGGAAAGAAGGTTGATGAACGTCTGGAACATGCTTTCTGCTAAAGCTGCTACTGACTGATCTATCTATCTGACAGCCGCTTTTCCCATCTAAACTAATAAGACACGAATCCCATGTCCGGCTCTTTGCATAAGCTCTACCAGCGAAAAGTGTAGAAGAAAACGTGGCCTGATAATCCACGAATGCCTCAAACTCCGAGCATGCCCGCTTTGTAGACGCCAATCAGAATCAAATCCGCCCACAATAAAAGAAACTGCCCATCTCCTACATGGCAACTCATTCCTACTATGCAACAGCGGTAGAAGGCCTCGGTGTACTCTCCGCACCACTGCCCTCATACTTGTCCCAATCCTCCAACACCTTCGCAATTCTCGGCGAATTGGTCAACTTGTATACTTCCTCGAAGTATTCCTTGGTGAGCTCGAACGGCTTGGCGGTGACGTTGGGGATATACTTGCCGACCAGCTTGCTTGGATCGATGCTGGTCTTGTTGATCTTCTTCAGTAAGAACGATCGGAAGGGCTTGACTCCAGAGCGCAAGAAGGTGCTGTGGAATGGCACGTCGATACCCTTGAGCGGGATGACGGCAAATCCGCGCTGAAGGTCGATGGGTTGAGGTTTCGAGTTGGTCTGCTGGGCGCATTCTTGGATGATCTCGACGAGGTGTGCTTTGACGTCCTCAAGAGACATTTTTTGCATCAGTGCTTGAATGTCAATCTTTTGCATTTTCAGAACGTTGAGGACGTTGGTCATGCAGTCGATGGCTCGGAGCTGGAACATTGATTAGCAGTTGCAGGTTTTGAGAGGGTGTGGGATAGAACTGACATCTCCCGCAGTGACATATTGCATGTTTGCAACATTGTAATTGACGATCTCAAGCAACCAACCCGTTTCTTCCGAGATATTTTCAATGACATATTGCAGAGCTTGCTCAGTGAAGCTCTTGCCGATTCTGGATGGGTTGACGGCAGCCATACTGTAGTTGGATCGACCCTGCTCATCACGTTCAACGGCGACTTGCATGGTCAAGCCACGGTAAAATACCACGGAAACCAAGCTCTCAATAGGCATTACCTCAGCAATGGAAGCGAGGGCAGAGTACTCCCCGAGAGAGTGGCCAGCGAATGAACTGTCTCTCTGGATGAGACCCTTCAAGCGCATGTCCTCAAAGCTTGCCTTCTCCATCAGAGTCAAGGCTGGTTGTGTAAACTGAGTAGCAGACAGAAGACCAGTAGGCGACCTGTAGGTGTACGAGGTGGTATTTTCATCGATCTCTTTGAAAATCTTCTCCGATTTGACGGAACCATCGGCATTGATGGACTCAAAGGTCATAGCCATATAATTCTCGCGGATGGCCTTGCCCTTAGATCCACCAAAATGGATTGTGAGCTCCTTCGGGTTGTTCTTGACAATGTTGATGATCGACAATCCGTAGTTGTCCATGAAGTGACGATCGGCTCGATCCCACACTTCTTTGGCCACTGCGCTGCTGCCATAGAGGTCCATGCCCATTCCTTGCTCTTGTGAACCCTGTCCAGTGAAGACGTACGAAGATACTGGTTGTTCAACCTCGGCTTCGGCAAGCAAGACCTTGTCTTCTGTCTCTCTGTTGCTAGCCTCGATCTTGATTATCTTTCGGCCGGCAACCATACCGACGTGCTGAAGCTTGACCTCAATGTCATCATTTGGAAGGACCATTCCGACAAGCGAGGCGTGAAAGCTTCGAACGCGACCAATGTTGTTCTCGGCGGCCCAAGTCTCGACCAAGCCTCGGACGGCAGCACTGGAGTACATACCGTGGGTGATGGTGCCTGGGAGGTTGGCATAGCTTGCAAAGATACGCGAAACGTGAATAGGATTGTAATCGCCAGAGACCCGAGCGTATGTCTCGTTGGAAGCAGGGGCTTTCAAGGATAGCGGAGTCTTGCCGCTAAGAGGAATAGGATTCTCGAAGTTGACAGGCTGCTCGATGGACTGGCCATGACGTCGCAGATAGTCAATGATCGGGTTACCATGGGAGGTTCCAGCATCATATTCGACGGAAGCAACTTGGATGATTTCCTTTGTTGACAATTCCAAGAGGACTTGGCCAACAGTCTCGACGCTTCTGAAAACAGTCTTGTTCTGGAAGCGGATCAAGCTCTGCAGACGGAAAGTCAGGATTTGACCAAGCAGGTCGATATCAGGCTCATCGAGACGGAACCATTCCTTCGAGCGGAGAACAGCCACGGCCTTGGATGATTCAAGGTGAACTTGCATCGGTGTCTCCTCTTTGCGCTGGAAGGTGCTCTCATAATCGTCGTACGCACCACGGTACAAGAATTGGCTAGTAACTTGCATCACAGGTCGTCCTTTGCGAGTGATGGTCCCACAGACTTCGACCATCTTGCCGGAGTCTTGATTGAGAACAGCGTTGATCTGGGCGGTTGTTGACAGCTCATCCCCGACCTTAAGTGGCTCCGCACCAGGAATCATGCGGAAGCCATTGGACAAGTGAACAAGCTTGAGTAGATCGCCATCAATGGCACGGGGAAAGATGGGCTTTGTGATGGCCTTCCAGCCGACAACGATGGCAAAGTCCATGGGAGCATAGACCTCCTTGCCAGGCCGGTCAACGAACGCCTCGCCAGTGTTTCCGACAGCGTGAACAAAGTCGGCGATGTCTGTGGCAGTAACGACAGCCTTGCCACCGTCGAACGTGTTTGTGGTGGGCGTATCAAAGGGAACAGCCTTCTCACCGAACCATATTCGGTAGTAGAACTCCTTGATCCTATCGTTGCGGCCATCCATGACTTCGTGAATGGGGGCGTAGCCGATCTCTGGATGATAGGTGAACCGGAACGGAAGTGCCACAGCTCCACCTTCGGCAGTTCGCTCCTCATAGATGTTCATCAGAATCTGGTTCTTGCCGGTGAGCGAGATATCACAGGTCTTGACCAACTTGCCAGACTGGGACAGTTCTTTGATGGTAATGGACGTCTTTGAGGCGTCCTTCGGGTAGTCGATTGCGACAAACATCCCCTTCACCGGTGCGAGAATGCGTCGAAGAGGATTGTTCTGATATCTTTGGCCTTGAACGTAGACGTCTGTTGTGAAGAGAGCGTGGCGCCAAGAGTAATTATGTCCGGCGAGAAGCTTTATCCACTCGTCGACGGTAGGCAGTGTCGCACCTGGGTTGATGGAGAGGCGAAAGAAGAAGCGAGCGCCATCTTCGCTGAAGTTAAGGCCGTCGACTTCAACATCCTCATCATTGGCTGAGAGCATCTTGCCTCCAAAGTACTCTACAATCGGGACGGAAGCTTCCTTGCCGCCGTAGATATCTTGCACTAAGCCTTTGATGTGAGCGTTATGAATGCCATCCAAGATATCCTTGACGGGCTCATCAATGTTGGAGGAGTACTTGGCAGCAGTTGGTCCCTGGAGGATGCAGGTTCTGCCTACATCTTGATCGACCACTGCCTCGAGATCTTCTGATTGCCACAGAGAATCCTTTTTGAACCAGTATTCGAAGTTGTCATCGAGAGAAGGAACGAATGGCACAGGCTTCTGCCCTCGACGCTGGCAGAGCAGCAAGAAATGCTGCACATCTTGAGCGGAGATGAGTTGCTTGTTAGCCTCTGAATAAGACCCAAGTACCTTCTTGATGGTAGGGTATGGCGTATCGAGCTCTGCATAGCTTTGGACAAGAGACGGCTTCCCAGGGGTAGATGTGAATCGTTCTTCGAGGCGGCGAATAAAATCGACGGTGAGACGTTTGAGAGACTCGTCAATCCAGCGGTACTCGTGCTTGACGTACATGAGATCGACCATGCGTCGAATAACTTCACCATACGTCATGTCCTCAAGATCAACAGTCTCGCCGGCTGAGTTGCGGCCAAACCAGACTTTTTGGAAGTCGTCGTTGAGCTTCTTGATAATGTACTCCCGCATCTTTGTGAGTTCAGGTACGCGTTTCTTCTTGTCTAAACTGAAGATCTTTTGGTCCATCTCAGCCCAGAATTTGACACCGCGAGTGGCAAGCTTGTGGATTGGCTCGCCCATCTCAGAACGCACGGTGATGACACCACCCACCGGCCCCTGATAGCTCTTCTCCCACTCGCTATCGTCAGCTCCCTCTGCCTCAGCAATTGCCTTTTTGGCGTTTGTTGAGGTGTGCGCCTCCTTTGCGGTCATCATTCGGCTACCAAACAAGCATCCGTCGAAAGGCATGGGTGGGTAACCGAATCGGCCGGCCCAGGTACCAGTCAAATATGGGTAAGTGTCATCGGCATCGCCAAAGCCACTGCCAGCGACAAGGACGATGTTCTCTTCCTTCCTAATTCTGCCGTACATCTGTAAGATGGGCTGGTGGAAATCTTCGAACGAGTGGTGTCCACCGCCACGTCCACCAGTCCATTGAAGGACGACGGGGAACGTTGGATTAGCTTTGGCAATGTTGATGACTTGCTGTATGGCGTCCATGGAACCTGGCTTGAACGAGATATGCTTGAGGCCGATAGTATCAATGTACTCCTGAGCGACCTCGATGGAGGGGACACCAGCACCGATGGTAAGGCCTTCGATAGGAACGCCATCCGCACGCAACTGAGCAAGGAGAGGAATCTGCCAGCCCATCGCACGTGGGTTGACATAGATCAAGTTGACAGTAATGCCTCTTCCAGGCGGAATGGCCTTTTCGATCTTGTTCAGCGCCTGGGTCATGGTCTTTGCATTGTAGTACCCGCCACCAGCCAGTTCGATCTGATAACCTGCATTCATAGTAGCAGCGACAAAGTCCCAAGGAACCGTGCAAGGCGTCATACCAGCGACCATCAACGGTGGAACGCCGAGAAGTCGTGACATCTTGGTGTCAACGAAAGTCTGGCCTACTGAATTCTTGATCAGGCGTGGACCGTGGTCTTTAACCCAGTTCACAGCATACTTGACAGCGTGTTCCTCGTCGCGATCAAAGATCTCTGGCTTGTAACCAACTTCAGAGTTGCTCCCATCCATGGCACCAGCTAAGATAACGCGAACGCCAGTTCCATCTTTGTTGCGGTTTGTTAGCACACCAAGACCGGAAATACCGCCTGGCCCGAAATCCAGTATGTGTGTCGCATCCGGAAACTCGGTAGCTTTCTCCCAATTGACTGGATCCTGTGTGATCATGCGAACCAGGGAGGCAACGACGTCAGAGCTGCCCTGCTGGCGCAGGTCTTTGCCGGTGTTTGTGTCATAGACCGCCATGTTCAAGCTCTTGCCAGAAATCTTGATATCCTTGACATCGTCTTGAATTTGCCTGTATGCCCCTGTCAAGAGCGGGCTATGGAAAGGCGCAGTGATGGGGAGAAAGCGGTTGACGAAGCGAACTTTTCGCTCTGTGAAAGGAATGCGGTTCTGGTCCAGACCTGTTGGAGCTTTGACTTTGCGGAGTCGCAAGTTCAGACCATGGAGGGAGATGGGAGGTCCGGTAACGACAAAGTTTCGAGCACTGTTTACAAGCGAGATGGCGATGTGGCGCTCAGTGGGTAAATGCTCGTTCGTAGCGTCAATATGTTCTTGTACCTGTGCCCGAGACAGGTCACGGATGGAAAGCATAGGCGTCGGAGTGCCCTCGCCATTCGCGACTGAGTCCTGAAGGATTGCTGGGGCCAAGCTGGTTCTGGGATAAGCTTGCTGGCTACGCATGCCGATCCAGAAAAGCAATGTGATTGCATCTTTGGCGGCCTTCGCGAAGGAATCCCATGAGTCAGCTGTAGCGATGGCAGCTGCAGTCACAACACCTTGTGAGTGACCAGTTGTTCCGCGGAAACGCTGTGAGACTTCTCCGGGCGTACGTCCCAATGCTTTACACGCAACTTGATAATGGGCCAGCTGAACTAGTCCGATCAATGGTAAGCTGACAGGTGCAGAGACGAGGTAGTCGGTATCGGGCTGGGTGTCTCGTTCATGAAGCCAACTCATAATGTCCAAACCCTTAGAGTACATCTTCTCAGCCTCAGGATCCCTGGCGAGCGCTTGCAGCATCTGTGCTGAGGAGTAGATGAGGTCATGTGTGAAGGATGGATATGTGCTGTACACCTCTCGAAGTTCGTCGAAGTATTCTTCGATGTTACCTTGACCCCCGAACACGGTATAGATCTTAGCCTCCTCGTCATCCGCAGCACGCAGAAGAGCGGAATCGTGGGCCTTGATGGGCCGCAGGACTGCTGCTCTACCTGCATAGTAGGATTGCACCACCGCAAGTTTTTTGGATGTAATACCCGGGAGGGACGCAGCGAGTGCATGTACATCATTGGCACGCATAAATGAACGTTCAAACTCGTTCAAGACGATTTTCAACGCGTCAATGAAAGCACCCTGCGCATCGTCATCCTCGTCGATCTCTCGAGCTGTAAAGCCGATGTAGCGGGCGACGAGTTCCTCCACAGAGGAGGGCTCGTCATCCTGCGCAAGCTCGTCTGTCGGTTCCGGCAACGAGAGCTTGAAGGTGTCTTTTAATTGCGAGGCATGGTAGTGCAGATTTGTAGGGATGAGGAAGGAGTATTCAAGAGAGCCGTGCGATAGCGCAATAGGACGTAGGTTCTGGGAGGAGCGGGGAGTATGGATACCCGTATGAGAGCCGGTGCTTGGACCGAGCATTTTGAAAGATATGGTGTGGTGTAGAAGATATTCCTCGTTGATAAGCTGTGCCAGACGTTAGTTCCAGCGCAGCTCGAAAAGGTCCCCTGTGGAAGACGTACATCTTGCTACTGAATTCCACTTCGTGTTCAGCAATAGTGAGCAAGTCAATGCCACCAAGCAAGTTCCGAAATGTTAGAAGTTAGCAGGTGCCTGAATTGCATACGGCGAGATGGGGTGAGGTCGTGCAGGAGGAAGACGAGACGCAATTGCAGAGTCAGCGGGTGCGACAGCTTCAGAGCGAGATTGCAAGACTTGTTATCGAGTCAGGGTGTTGGCAACGTCTTTTGTGTTGTCTGCGGGCAGCGGTGGAAGGTTGAACCCGAGAACTGACTGGATGGGGATTTGAGACGAGGAGAGCTCCAATTGCAGGCCGGGTGAAAAGTGCGGCGGCAGGGCTAAAATCGTTGGGCGGCGAGCTAGACTGCCGTCGCCCAGGGGAAAAAACCCTCTTGGAATTAGCAATACGCGTGGGGAAGCTTCACGCATGATATCACTCCGACACGGAAATTTCTTGCTGCATGTTCTCTTGCTCGGAACTTGCTTCAGAAGAGACAATGACCATCCACTGGCAGCATTGCATCTCCGGATGAGCCTCTGACTTTGTCTCAGCAGTGCATCAAGTCCGATACGCACGTAACAGGCTCATCGGGTTCGGCCTCAACGGTCCTCGGTGCATATAAATTTGGAGCTGACATAAATTACAATACGATACCGGCCACCTTCCTCAACCACCAGAACTTTTCCTCAATGCGAAAGCGTGAGTTTAGCACCAGGGAAGCTCTTCATCCCCATCCCCATCCCCATCCCCATCGCCCATCGCCCATCCCATCGGCCCCGTGAAACAGAAACACAATCACCAATCACCACCAGCCACAATGCCCTGAACCCCCCTCATCCTCTTCATTGAACTCATCCAACCTTCCCAAGCTGGTTACGCGCCTTCTCGACTACTAGTTAGTAGTAGTAGCTTCGAAAGGTGTGGCACTTCTTCCCCGACTGGATACACCACCCTCCTTCCAAAACCGTAGTATACTGCCTTCTGACTATCTTTCTCTGCTCACTGCATTACAGAGCATACACTCCCTAAATACGCTCTCACTTGGCTCTCCGGTGCTCTGATTAGTTTCATACAGCATCGAGTTGGTCTCATCTCATGACATAGAGCTATACCACTTCTTCCCTCAAAGCCGGACCCAACTGGTGACATTTTCCTCCACCAACCTTTTCTCCCCAAAGTCCACCCCTCCTCCACCTAACTCACCATGCGTCCCGACGTCGAACAAGACCTCGCTCATACCCTCCTCGTCGAGCTTCTGGCATACCAGTTCGCCTCGCCAGTAAGATGGATCGAGACTCAAGATGTCATCCTCGAGGCCAACAGGACGGAGAGGATAGTGGAAATCGGCCCAGCAGACACACTGGGTGGAATGGCCAAACGAACATTGGCGTCGAAATATGAGGCATACGATGCAGCCACGTCTGTTCAACGGCAAGTCCTAGCATACAGCAAAGACGTCAAAGAAATTTACTACGATGTCGACCCCGTCGAGGAAGAGTCTGCAGCTCCAGCTGCCGGTAGCAGTGGTGACGGCCCGGCCGCAGCACCATCCGCTACGCCAGCTGCACCAGCCGCTACAGCTTCACCGGCAGCAAGCGCAGGTCCGGCCGCGGCTGTATCTGAAGTACCCGTTGCCGCAGTCGATGTCCTTCGATCCCTGGTGGCACAGAAGCTGAAGAAATCGCTGGCCGATATTCCCCTCACCAAGGCCATCAAAGATCTCGTGGGCGGAAAATCGACGCTGCAGAACGAGATTCTTGGTGACCTGGGAAAAGAATTCGGATCAACGCCAGAGAAACCGGAAGACACACCTCTGGATGAACTGGGAGCTGCGATGCAAGCGACGTTTAACGGACAGCTTGGCAAGCAATCCTCCTCTCTGATTGCCCGTATGGTCTCGTCAAAGATGCCCGGAGGTTTCAACATCACAGCGGTCAGGAAGCACCTCGAAACGAAATTTGGTCTCGCATCTGGCAGACAGGATGGTGTCTTACTTCTTGCTCTTACCATGGAGCCCGGCTCCCGTCTTGGGTCTGAAAATGATGCTAAGGCGTACCTTGATGACGTTGCAAATAAATATGCTGCCACTGCTGGTATTAGTCTGTCTGCTCCAGCAGCTGGCGGAGAAGGTGCAGGAGGCGCCGGCATGATGATGGATCCAGCCGCCATTGATGCGCTTACCAAAGACCAACGAGCACTGTTCAAGCAGCAGCTAGAATTGTTTGCCCGCTATTTGAAGATGGACCTCCGTGCTGGTGACAAAGCCTTCGCTGGATCACAAGAGTCTTCCAAAGCACTGCAAGCTCAGCTCGACCTCTGGAACACCGAGCATGGCGAGTTCTACGCATCCGGAATTGAGCCCTCATTCAACCCTCTAAAAGCAAGAGTCTACGACTCGTCCTGGAATTGGGCTCGACAAGACGCCCTCAGCATGTACTATGACATCATCTTTGGTCGACTGAAGGCAGTTGATAGGGAGATCGTGAGTCAATGCATCCGCATCATGAACCGGTCGAACCCTCTTCTGCTCGATTTCATGCAATACCACATTGACAATTGCCCTACCGAGCGTGGTGAGACATACAAACTTGCCAAGGAGCTCGGTGAGCAATTGATCGAGAATTGCAGGGATGTTCTTGAAGAGGCTCCAGTCTACAAAGATGTCGCCATCCCCACTGGTCCTCAAACCACAGTTGGCGCCCGCGGTAACCTTGACTACCAGGAAGTTCCCCGAACCAGTGCTCGAAAGCTTGAGCACTACGTTCGCGAAATGGCTGAAGGTGGGAAGATCTCGGAATACAGCAATCGCACAAAAGTGCAGAACGATCTACGCAGCGTCTACAAGCTCATCCGAAAGCAGCATAAGCTCTCCAAAGCATCTCAACTTCAATTCAATGCCTTATACAAAGATGTTGTCCGCGCCTTGGCCCTGAGCGAAAGCCAGATTATGCCTCAAGAGAACGGCGAAGTTAAGAAGCCTGGCCGCAATGGATCACTCTCTAAACCGACCGTGAACGGTATTCCCAAGCCTGGTAAAAGTGAAACCATCCCCTTCTTGCACCTGAAGAGAAAAGAGGAACATGGTTGGGAATATAGTAAGAGATTTACCGGCATGTACCTTGATGGCTTGGAGCAGACTGCCAAATCTGGCCTTACCTTCCAAGGCAAGATGGCTCTCATGACTGGTGCTGGAGCTGGTTCCATTGGTGCCGAAGTCCTGCAGGGACTGATCAGTGGTGGTGCCAAGGTCATCGTTACCACAAGTCGATTCTCCCGCGAGGTCACAGAGTACTACCAATCAATGTACGCCCGTTTTGGTGGCCGCGGCTCTCAATTGATCGTCGTGCCTTTCAACCAGGGCAGCAAGCAAGACATTGGAGCCCTCGTCGACTACGTTTACGATAACAAGAAAGGTCTCGGCTGGGATCTTGACTTTGTCATTCCTTTTGCTGCCATTCCCGAGAACGGCCGCGAGATTGACGGCATTGACTCGAAGTCTGAATTGGCGCATCGTATAATGTTGACGAACCTCATCAGAATGTTAGGCGCCATCAAGAGCCAGAAGTTCGAGCGTGGCTTCAATACTCGTCCCGCCCAAGTCATTCTGCCTATGTCCCCCAACCACGGAACTTTCGGAAACGACGGTCTGTACTCCGAGTCCAAGCTGGGTTTGGAAAGTCTCTTCAACAGGTGGTACTCGGAAAGCTGGGGAGACTTCCTCACCATCTGCGGTGCAGTAATCGGCTGGACTCGTGGAACTGGGCTGATGAGCGGCAACAACATTGTTGCTGACGGTGTCGAGACACTTGGCGTTCGTACATTCTCACAGCAGGAAATGGCTTTCAACCTCCTTGGGCTTATGGCTCCTGCCATCGTCAATCTCTGCCAGTCTGAACCAGTCTTCGCCGATCTTAATGGAGGTCTCCAATTTCTTCCAGATCTCAAAGAGTTGATGACCAGGCTTCGAGCCGAAATCATGGAGACCAGTGCTGTTCGACAGGCTGTCGCCAAGGAAACTGCCCTTGAGAACAAGATTGTGAACGGGGAGGACAGCGAAGCACTCTACAAACAGGTGGAAATTGAACCTCGTGCTAATATCAAGTTTGAGTTCCCTGAGCTGCCGAAATGGAAAGAAGATATTGAGCCTCTCAACAAGAATCTGAAGGGCATGGTTGACCTCGATAAGGTTGTCGTCGTCACCGGTTTCTCAGAAGTCGGCCCATGGGGTAACTCTCGAACTCGATGGGAGATGGAAGCACATGGCAAATTCTCGCTGGAGGGCTGTGTTGAGATGGCTTGGCTCATGGGACTCATCAAGAACCACAATGGTCCGCTCAAGGGCAAGTCATACTCGGGTTGGGTCGACGCCAAGACCAGCGAGCCCGTTGACGACAAAGACGTTAAAGCCAAATACGAGAAGCAGATTCTTGAGCACTCTGGCATCCGTCTCATTGAGCCCGAGTTGTTCAGAGGCTACGACCCTAACAAGAAGCAGCTTCTGCAGGAAATCCAAATCGAAGAGGACCTGGACCAGTTTGAAGCTTCCAAAGAAACTGCCGAGGAATTCAAGCGCGAGCATGGCGAAAAAGTTGAGACGTTCGAGCTTGAATCCGGAGAATACAGCGTCCGTCTAAAGAAAGGCGGAACGCTCCTCATCCCTAAGGCCCTGAAATTCGATCGTCTCGTTGCTGGACAAATCCCCACTGGATGGAATGCGAAGCAATACGGAATACCAGACGATATCATTGAACAAGTCGATCAAGTCACTCTGTTCGTCCTAGTTTGCACAGTCGAGTCTCTGCTTGCTTCAGGTATCACCGATCCCTACGAATTCTACAAGTACGTGCACTTGTCCGAGGTTGGTAATTGTGTCGGCTCTGGTATCGGTGGAACTACTGCTCTTCGAGGCATGTACAAGGACCGGTTCCTTGACAGACCAGTGCAGAAGGATATTCTTCAAGAGTCTTTCATCAACACGATGTCTGCCTGGGTTAACATGCTACTCTTGTCGTCTACGGGCCCCATCAAGACTCCCGTCGGTGCCTGTGCGACTGCCGTTGAGTCCATTGACATTGGGTACGAGACCATTGTTGAGGGCAAAGCCCGAGTTTGCTTCGTCGGTGGCTTCGATGATTTCCAGGAGGAAGGTTCATACGAATTTGCCAACATGAAGGCCACCAGCAACGCGGAGGACGAGTTCGCCCATGGACGCACAGCGAGGGAGATGTCCCGTCCGACCACGACCACTCGCAATGGCTTCATGGAGTCTCAAGGTTGCGGTATGCAAGTTATCATGTCTGCTCAATTGGCTCTGGATATGGGTGTGCCCATCTACAGTATCCTTGGTCTGACCACCACCGCTACTGATAAGATTGGCCGTTCCGTTCCGGCTCCCGGACAAGGTGTCCTCACCACGGCTCGTGAGAACCCTGGCAAATTCCCGTCGCCGTTACTCGACATCCACTACCGCAAGAGACAACTCGATCTACGGAAGAAGAATATCAAGGCATGGCAAGAGTCAGAGCTGGTATATCTGCAAGAAGAGCTTGCTGCCATGAAGGCGCAAGCTGACTTCGGCTTCAATGAGGCCGAATACATGCAAGACCGTGCTGATCACATCAGGCGAGAAGCCACGCGCCAGGTCAAAGAGGCCCAGTACGGTCTTGGAAACAACTTCTGGAAGCAAGACTCCCGCATTGCTCCGCTCCGTGGCGCACTTGCTACCTGGGGCCTGACCATTGACGACCTTGGTGTGGCTTCCTTCCACGGCACCTCCACCGTGGCGAACGACAAGAACGAGTCCGATGTCATCTGCCAACAGATGAAGCACCTTGGTCGTAAGAAGGGCAATGCTCTTCTTGGCATCTTCCAGAAGTACCTGACTGGTCATCCGAAGGGTGCGGCAGGTGCTTGGATGTTCAACGGGTGCCTCCAAGTCCTCAACTCTGGACTGGTGCCAGGTAACCGCAACGCCGACAACGTTGATCAGGTCATGGAGAAGTTCGACTACATCTGCTACCCAAGCAAGACTATTCAAACCGACGGTGTGAAAGCGTTTTCCGTCACCTCCTTCGGCTTCGGACAGAAAGGCGCACAAGCAATTGGTATCCATCCTAAGTATCTGTTCGCTGCACTCGACCAAGCCGAGTTCCAGCGGTACAAGGGCAAGGTTGAGGCCCGACAGAAGAGAGCCTACCGGTATTTCCACCACGGCTTCATCAACAACACGCTCTTCGTCGCCAAGACACACGCGCCATATGCTGATGCTCAACAAAGCCAGGTCTTCCTGAACCCCGATTCGCGCGTCTCGGCCGACAAGAAGACTTCTGAGCTTACCTTCCCCACATCGATGCCGAAGAAGGCTGAAGATGCGAATTCCAAGTCAACCAGAGAGATGCTCAAGTCTCTTGCCGAGGCCAGAGCATCAGAAGGCTCAAAGGTGGGCGTCGATGTCGAAGACATTCGAGCGATCAACATCGAGAGCGAGACTTTTGTGGAGAGGAATTTCACCGATAAAGAGCAAGCATATTGCAGGAAGGCGCCCTCTCCTCAGGCTTCGTTCGCCGGCCGGTGGAGTGCGAAGGAGGCTGTCTTCAAGTCTTTGGGCGTTCCTAGCCAGGGAGCTGGGGCAGCACTGTCAGAGATTGAGATCATTAATGATGAGAAGGGTGCTCCGACTGTTTCGGTAAGTCCTCACAGCCATTCTACAATTCGAGACCAGAGGCTAACGATTGATCAGTTGCATGGTGAAGCGGCGGCTGCTGCCAAGAAGGCTGGTGTGAAGAACGTCAACGTCAGCATCAGTCACAGTGATACCCAAGCAATCGCTGTGGCTGTATCTGCATTCTAGAGGTCCGAACGTGCATAGTTGAAGCTGTTTGTGTGCGGCGACCACATATGGTGTGTGGTTGGCATCCAGAAGTTGCATTTCTTTTGTGAGACATACCCATTTTGGCGTTCAAGGGCCAATGGCGGCTCTATTCCAAGGTCTCTGGTGTCGGATGAACGACGTTCATGGCTATCGGTGAAGTGCTGTCAAAATAGATAGACTTTGCGTAATTTCATCCCTTGCAAATTCTCGTGAGTTTTCGTTTCCATGGTAATGTGACCCTGGTACCAGGCAGCGAAGTCAATGGACTCGCGGTGCTCGAACATGCAGAGGAGAAGATGATCAGGAATGGCAGTGGGAAAGCGAGATCGGGTCCCAGCAGTTTGGTAGAACCAGTCAGTGCTTCTTGGTCGAGTTGGTGCCAGGCGGAGACGGACGGGTGTTTCTTGTCTCTCCATGGGTGTGACAGGATCAGACTGTGCATAGTTTTGGCACATAAGCGGCACCACTACTTATCCTATAACCTGGCATAGAACACGAGGTGAGTGCTCAGGAGGCTTCCGAGGTTCCTTGATCTCATCATCGTCTTGGTCCTTGTGGTGTTCAACTCCTAGCAATGCAGAGGTCTCTCTCTCTCTCTCTCCCCCTCCCCCTCTCGGGCTACACGAGGACCCGAAGGGGCTCGAAGGATATTTGGTACAGAAGTCTCCTGTCACCCCCTCTTCATGCCCAATGTTTCTAGAACTAGTGCAACCCCGTTCTTGTTCTTGGTCTTGTTCTTGTTGTTGCTGTTGTTGTTGTTGTCGTCGTCAAGCAGTGATCAAGCTTTCAATGCTTGGTACATGGATCACGAGCTTGTTCAGCCGAGTTTGCGTTTGACAAACCTTCCTGACCTCATTTCAGGGGAAAAGCCCGTTGTGGATCACGTTTGTTTGTTGCTAAATTTGACTGAAGATCCCTGGGGTTAGACGTGCATAGTTCATCCTGCAAGATGCGACTAGTCTTGGTCAGGGGTTTCCGTCTTGCTGCTTTCGACCAGTCATCCCTCGTAAAGAGGAAACGGATCTCCAGCTTCTCATTTGACAATCGCTGATCTGTTACGTATTGTTCCGGGTCCAATCCATGGCCGCCGAGTTAGTTGGCCTCACCATTCCCGTCGTTGCAACAATAATCCACCACCAACAGACCGCTCCTCTCTGAGACATTTTCTTCGATCCCACCACTGCTGCAGCTGCCAATGACCAAGCCGACCTTCCGAGTTCCATTACACGGTAGAAGCATCCTCCAACGTTTTCTCGTCAAGTGGCCCCATGCACCACGAGAATGCGATGCACAGTACACAGCCTTGCAAGGCATCTCGGAGCTTTTCAGCCTTTTTTGAGCTGCACGCGCCAGTGAGAAGCGTCAATCTTGACCGACTAACTAGGGAGCTACTCCCAAGGTACGAGGACACGGATACAAAGGTCGTCGTAGACGTGCATCCGGCGGCCCACTGTTCCACAGCTAATTTGCCGATCCTACTTCACCAAATACTCCACGAATGAGTCCAATTCACTGGCACTGCACTTGATGCTGACCAGGATAGCTTGTCTTACAACCAACCACCGCTGCGGGAACTATAAACCTAAGCTGGTGTCTTGAACATAGGTTGAAGCCTCGCTGCTATGTACTTTCTTTTTGCTCTCTATCTCGATTCCATTCGTTTTCAGTCATTCGTTCTAATACATATTGCATAATGGCTGTCATGTCCTGCTCAGTCAAGCGCGCATCTTTGGTCGTTGGCTTCATAGCTTTTGCCCTTTGCAACATTGCCGAGGCCGTGGCCGTTCAATCTCCCAGACTGCCAGGCCCCAGACGTCCCGACACCTCGTCCCTACGGACAAGGCAAAGCAATGGATCGTTCACGCCTGTGGTGGGTTGTGGGAGTGCCGTTGACCGCCGGGCAGTGGACGACCTTCAAACCAACCATCCAGACGTCTTCAACATGCTGTTGCTAGCACTCCAAGGTGTTCAGAGCATTACCGAAGATAATGATCTTTCGTGGTATCAGGTCTCCGGCATCCACGGATATCCTTTTGTGCCCTGGCAGGAGGACCCTAGCTTCGTCCCTGCAAATTCAAATCGAGGCTACTGCACCCATTCGAGTTCTATCTTCACGACCTGGCATAGACCATATCTTGTGCTTCTTGAGCAATTGCTCTGTGATCAAGCTAGATCGATTGCTCAAGAGTTTCAGGGAGCTGACGCTGCTAAATATCAAGCAGCCGCCACGGAAGTAAGGATTCCCTACTGGGACTGGTCGTCGACAAGTACGCAATCGCGTATTCCAGCAGCTGTCAAGCAAGACTCCATCTCAGTCAACGCGCCAACTGGCCAGACAACCATTGCAAATCCCCTGTTCAGCTATAAATTCCGGAGCCCTCAGCCGTCCGACTCAGGGCTCGGAACGCAGACTATTCGCGGCTCGAGTGACGATCAGCTGGCCGCGTCATTCAACTCTCGTAGGCAATCGACGCTTAATCTCTTCACTGATTCGGCTTACAACCAATTCTCCGGCGACCTCGAGAACATACACAATAACATCCATGTGCAGATTGGCGGCAACATGGTATATGTCCCTCGATCTGCCTTTGACCCCATCTTCTTCCTGCACCATGCCAATGTCGATCGTTTGACTGCCATGTATCAGGCTTCTCATCCAGGGGTGACCTTGACGCCACAAGCGCGCAGTCAAACATTTGCTCTTGGGGGTGCCGGCCCAGACGATCTTGATACTCTTCTCTATCCTTTTCGTCATCCAGACCTGAAACAATGGACTTCGAACGACGTTGCAAATGCAGAGAGCATCTTCACCTATGGCTATTCGTATCCAGAAGTGCCCCAGGGACTCTCAACGCAAGATCTGCAATCTTTTGCCACACAGAAAGTGAACGAGCTCTACGCACCACAATCGGCCGCTCCAGCTCAGGCCAAATTCTTCTCGGGCACTCAGTCTGGTGTTCCAGATAGTAAGTCGAAAATTGGCGCCTTCTTTCTCATCCCTCTGGGGCTAACCTGTGATTACAGCACCAACCGCACGCCTGGAATGGACTGCCAACGTACAAGTCTTAAGCACAGAGCTGACTGGTTCACACCGTATCCGATTCTTCATTGGCGCGGATCAGTCGAATGATAACCTGGCCGGCGTTGCCGCCATCTTTGCCAATCCGAGCACACCTCTCTCTACACCCAACGACCAAATCAACGCTTCCGTTCCCCTCACATCGACCTTGATTGACAAGAACGTGGGACTGAATCCAAACGAGACGGTGCCCGTGCTCAAAAACCGGTTCAACTGGGTTGTTGAACGGACTACTGATGATGGCACTGGCTTCACCGCCATCAAGACCACCGACCTAAGCAGTCTCGTGGTCAGCGTGGTGAGCAACAAGGCAGACTATCCGGCCGATAAGTCACAACTGCCCACCAAAGGCGATCCCGTGACATATTATGAGCCTACTGAAGGCAAAGTTGGAGGCCTGCAGGCAGGGGAGAAGCCGAAGATTGGCGTTAAGACAGCCAGCGTTAATGGGACAAGCTCAGCGTCGGCGAGGATGATGAAAGCGAGACTAACGTGAGGAAAAGTGATGCTTTCATGTCGAGCGAGCCGTACTTCTGTGCGATCGTGCGTAACTCGTAGATGTAATTGATGAATATCAGGCACTGGCGTGTAGTCCATTGCTCAGAAAGTCTTCCGCATCTTGAGCCTCTTCTTGCTTGGCGTGTTCAATTGGGACCTTCGGATCGGGAAGACCGGCCGAAAGAGCCCGAAAGCCATGCTCTCCTATATACTCAGTAATCATGGATGATTCCTTCCAAGCATCACTGGCAGGTGTCCAATGTCCTCTGCGTCAACCTGCCAATGCGGCTTGCTTTCCTCAGAAGCCAGGCTCGCGCCTTGGAGCTGGCACTCGCTAAGTAAGTTGGATGGAAGCGGAAGAGACCCGCCGACAACTTGTCTGCCAATGACAGGTTGCAGAGACCCCTCAAGAACCAAGAGGCTTGCATAAGGAGTGGTGCTAAGAGCCTCGCGCCTCAGCCCACCATGAATCTCGAAAAGTGATGGTGCAAGGCTGGAACGAGAGTACAATTCTCAAGGGTTCCTTCGGCGGCAAAGCCTCATGGACTCCCACAGCCTCAGCTGGCATCAACCATGGCGAAATATCTTCACACCCTTGCGCTGTCGGCGCTGGATGGACAGCAGCACGCTTCCGTTGAAGTGCCAGCATGGTGTGCGACCTTTGCGACGTGAGAAGCGCAAGCCGTCGTCATCGAAAGCACGCAATGGGCCCACGTCAAGAAGCAGCCAAGCACTCGACGAGTGATGACAGGAAGCTAAAGATCACGTTCCGCCGCTGTGTTGATGCCTTGAATCGGACTTTCTACTACAAGTATGACGACCTCGAGACAGACGAGATCCGCCTGCTTCGAATTCTACCTGGTACTGGAACAGAAACCCTCCGCTGCCGTATGAGCCGGTCATCTCTCGAGAATCCGCCCGAGTTCAACACCCTCTCTTACACTTGGGACAACTCTCCTGAAGGCGACACACGAAAGGTTGTGCTTACGGGGAAAATATATGTGAACAATCGACCATATCTCATTGCACCGAATCTGTTAGCAGCCCTGCGGTTCTATCGAGAGCACTATACGATGCCGTTATGGGCCGATTATCTTTGTATCAATCAATTCAGTCTAGCGGAGCGAGGGAAACAAGTCCTCTATATGCGAAAAATCTATCAGTGTGCCCCCATGGCATTGGTATGGCTTGGCGACGAAGCCAATGACAGTGCCCTTGCGATTGATTTTCTGGAAAGGATCTCCGAGGAACCAAATACTGGCGCATCTGCATCGTACATCGTGCAGACGATTCTAGGGCGGAGCCACTTGAAGGAGTGGAAAGCCCTGGATTATTTCTGGAAGAGGCCATACTGGATGAGAACATGGGTGATGCAAGAACAAGCTGTTTCCGGGACGATTGAGGTAGCTTGCGGCCCTCGAAAGATGGCGTGGCAAGTGCTATACAGATTCACTGACGCTGTTACGACTGCTATCTCGTCCGGCCAGATGGACGCTTGCATGCAAGTAGTCAGAGACGAGGGCCTCAGATTGAACACCAAAATCCTTCATCATCTCCTGACTTTACGACGACTCCGCAAAGAAGCAATTAAAGGCAAGCAATTACAAATGCTTAGTGTTCTGGACTCCACACGGCGCGCCCTAGCATCAGACGATCGCGATAAAATTTACGGTATCCTCAGTTTCGTCAAAGATGCCTCCATTCTTGTTCCCAGGCCTGACTACAACTGCTCAACCCAACAGGTCTACAAATCTCTCGTCCTGGCATATGTTGACCACTACAAGAACCTTGACATCCTTGTTCAAGCAAGCGCAACCAAAAAGCTCACCGGCCTCCCCAGCTGGACACCCGACTGGAGTGAAGAAAAGCGCATATCTCGTCTCAACCGCAGACACTCGCGTACTGGCTTTTTCCATGCTGCGGGCGGCACAGCGGCCTCTATCATTCCATCACCAGATGACAACTTGATGATCTGTGAAGGCATTCCCATTGACACGCTAGACGGTTTAGGCCATTGCCTATTAGAGACGTCAAGCCGTGCTCAATTATCTGACCCGGAGAATGCCAAAAGCATGTACCGTGATGATGAGACAACTTTTTCTGCCATCTGGCGCAGTCTGATCAGTGACGTCAAGTATTTTGCCAACAGTTCTTTCGAACGAGCCCCCGAGGACATGGGCCATCTATTTATCAAAAAATGCAGAAATTGGGAAAATATTTTTCTCAATCAAGATCATCCGCAATACAACCCCGGCAAAGTGATTCATCCTGACATCTCCATCTTCGAGCTGTGGTATCTCAAGAACCGCTTTTTGAATGTTGCTGGCCGTCCTATCAGGGAGTGGGCGTTTGATCGTCTGGAAGCTGCCCAAGCAGATGACACAGATATCATTTTGAACGCGAGTTTTGAGCGCACGATGAAGAAGAAGATCTATGGAAGAAGGTTGATCACGACCGAGACGGGCTACATCGGTCTTGCACCTATGGCTTCGCAGAGAGGAGACAAAGTTTGCGTGCTATTCGGCTGTAGTACGCCTGTTATTCTGAGGCCTCTGGCCGGGAATGGGTATGAGTTCATTGGTGAATGCTATGTTCACGGGATCATGGAAGGAGAGGCCATAGCAATGCTCGAGAAGGAGACACTTGCCAAGCAGGAATTTGCTCTGCATTGAAAGCAAACTCTTGTGCTGGAAAGCATCTACACCTCACCAAGGACGAGACTGCGCATTCTGCCGGAGGCAAATCGAGGCGGCTGGAAGGATGATCCCGAATATTAAGCGCCATCACCCACGGGTCTTGGAAAAGGCTCATCAAATGCTCTTGTGTGGATATGTTCACCTCAGCAGATCCAAAACTACTCAATGGGTCACAGCCGGCTTGAGAAGGCTTGCTCGGTATCGCTGCCCAGTCATAGCCGCTGTTCAAAGATCTCACAGTCATATGCGGCTAACCAAAATACAGAAGAGAAGAACAAGCAACGGGCTGCAATGTTGGCCATCAAGAACGCCTTCACTGTTGCAAATGCTGAGCTTCTGCTCAAACACAACCGAAACCGCACCGCCACGTCGTACAGCAAGCCAACCTCAGTCGTCACGCCGTACGGAAACTTTCGATGGTTGATCCAAAAGGAGAGCCTTGTGGTACCGGTGCTTCTCCTCTCTACGCTCATCTACAAATCCGTCCAGCTTGGGCAGGACTAGCGCGTCGCCTCACCCCGATCTCAATATCTCATACTCGAGACGCCTGCGAAGTATAGCGGTATGAGAACCATTTCTAACCTACTCGACTCTTCCTTCCACCTATCAGAAAAAACGCCTTCCAACCTTTATTTTCCTCTTCCAGCATCAGAAACCTTACGGCGGCCGAATCTGTTTCCAAACACCCAAAATCTCTCCCTTCCGTCACTCAGCACCAGAGAACCTCGGACCCCCGATTTTATTATGAGAGCCGTCCCATGCATCAGCCGACAAGCCTGCACATACATCCGTACATAAGGACATACATGCGAACATCCAATGCCCACCTCACTCGGCCGGCCTACCCAGCCACAGGGCTGAGCCCTAGGTGGACTTCTCGGCTCTCAAGATCTTTCTTCACACGCACTCGTGATTTTCAACAGCGTGATTGCGACTTCAAGACCTCCATGCATCCAAGTGACGGAATTCCCAATCAGCGGAAATGGATGAGTGGATGAGCCAACGATAGGCTTTTCTTTTTCTTGCGCTTGCATCCTTGAGAATTCCAGATCAAAGGCGTACGTACATATTTACGGCTCGGTGGGCGGAAATAGGAGGGTAGATGAATACGTAGGGTTTCAATGCTACAACGGATCATACATGTACTTTTGATGTGCGTGTGGTGTTGCCCGTCATGGTGGTGGTGGTGGTTGGAGGGGGGGGAAGGGTGCTGCTGAAATGATTTGAGCAAAAGCGATCCTTTCTTTGTACGAGACTACTTGTTTAGGAAGTGACTATCTATTTTCAAGTGGACAGTCAACTGTGAACATGACTATTATTTCGCGCCATATGGGAGTGTCTCAGAGAGTGAGTGAGTGAGTGAGTGAGTGAATGAGTAAGTGAGTGAGTGACAGAGAAAATAAGAGCGACACAGAGGCAAGCGTGGGAATAAATGTAATATAGATATATATCCATGAACCTCGTTTCCACCAACCAACCAACCAATCAGTCGGTTTGTTAGTCTACCAGCAGTATCAGCTCAATCAGCAACTGATCTGGTGATGCGATCTATGCGTGGTTCGCTTGCGACATGGCATTTAGGGTGCTGCTCATCGTCCGAGAGAGCGAGTGGTGGGAAGGGGGTGATCAATCAGTGAACATGGTTCATGGTTCATATGACTTTTCAGTAGATTGTCTAGAGTTATCACAGACCGCTACTATCTGTCATAGAAACCGACACCACATCGCGTTCTATCCGCTTCCGATGCTCGTCACGCCAGCCTCTTCCTCTTCCTCTCCTCCCCACCACCACCACCACCAGCATCCCTATCCTCATCCTCGCCCTCCCTCTCCGCCGTCTCCGCCGGATTAAGCAACGAATGCACATTGCTCGCCATACTACTCCTCCTCGTAGCGGGCGCACTATGCAGATCCGGACCCAACCTCGGGAACTTCGGGTTTGGGCCCGGAATACCCATGCCCGTACCCATGCCCATGGACATTCCAACGCCGGCGGTGCCGCCGCTGCCGCCGCCAAGGGGCCAGCCTACGTGCTCGGTTGAGTGGATGCTTTCGGGACCATTGCCGCCACCGGCGGGAAGAGATGGCTGGGGAGGGGTGGTGTGGGTTGTTTGGGAGATGGTTTGTCTGCGGCTGGTGGACAGAGACGGGTTTATTTCGTAGGAGGCGAGGTGGTCGCGGATGTGTTGGTGGTCGAGGCTTGAAGGAGGAGGGTTTGTGATTGCGGTTGGGTTGGTGGGGGTTCGGTGTGGTGAGGATGGATGGGCAGAGGAGGAGTTGCCGGAGATGTAGGAAGAGTGGGTGGAGTTAGCGTTGAGATTGTGGGAGAGTTGTGGCAGAGGCGGTAGGTTTGGTGGCCAATCATGCTGGCGTATGTCGGCTGAGGTGTGCCGGCGAGCAAGGTTGGGGCCGTCATCGAGGGTAATGGCTGAAGCAACAGAGGGGCGGTGAGATGGAAGGGGAGGTCGATTGAAATTCGCATTCGGTGACGTGTTGTGATGTGGATGATTGGAGGTACCACCATATGAGCGAGGAGAAGGGGGAATGTTTGAGGAGCGGCCGACGTAGCCTTGTGAAATGGATATGGCTGGTGCTTCTAGCATTTGAGCTGAAGAGCGGCGACTTTCATCAACGGGGAGATGTCGTGGTGAAAGAGGAGGATGTGGATCAAGGGACATGCTGGAGAAGTAAGGTTGTCGACCAGTCAAGAGTGCTTCATGGGGATTGTCGAGGGAGCGGACCATCTCGAGTTGTCGCGCAATTTCTTTCTGCATGTTGGAGACTAGACATGGTGAGTATTTTTCTATATAAAATCGGCGGATTTGGACCGACCTTCGACATATAGGGGGCTCTCGGCCGGCGCTAAGGATTGAACATGGGAAGAAAGTCCGTGGCTCCACTGCTTCAGGTCAGTACGAGTTCGATGAACAAGTCTAAGGAAATCGACCTGATGGCATCGCACCAAGCCCTCTGTCAGGGTCTGACACTTCAAACTTAGCATGGCAAGGCTGTCATCGTTCCTTGACATGCGTTGACTCATGCGATAGACGGCGTGTTCCATGTGCACCATTCGTTGCTCCAATGTATCTGGAGAGGGCTCGGCGGGAGTTCCGGACTGGGTTGGCATCGCCTTGTGCCCTGAAAACGAATCTCGATGGATAAGAGCATGTCTCGAAGCCCGTCTTTTAATCTCTCGCAAGCCGACAAGGTCACCCTTTCTGAAGTTCCCATTTCCATGTCTGAACTCCCAAAGTGTTGAATCTGGCGAACCACTATGGAAGACGTCGCTGACTTTGTGGAATCCATACATATTGAGCTGTCGTACAAATGAAGATATGTTCGTATGTTTGAAATATTGCGCCAGAACTTTTGAGAACTCATTAGATGGTGACATGACAAAGCTCTCATTGGTATTTGACCATGATATCAGGTGTTGTATGCTCCTGTCCTCGAGCATATTATATAGCTTGTGTATAAAGGCCGTTTGAACAACTTTTGGTCCCTGCGCTGCTGCCATGGCTGCCGCACCTGTCCCGGAGTGCATTCCTGCGTTGTTTTCTACGGTCCCGTTCATATTTCCTCCCTGCTCTATCTCGGGGCTGCTGTTGACGGGCGGGCCCATTGAGGTAGACGAGGGAGAAGTGAGATCCATTGGATCACCGGGCATCGATTCGGAGGCATTGGTGAAAGGTTGCATCGTGGTATTATTGTCTGAGTTATGCGTCGCCGATCCACCAAAGGCGCTCCTAGAATCAACTTGCGCACTCATTCCACGTGGTGTGAAACGAGATGGGTTGATCGCGAAGTGGGTGGGGGCCAACCGATTGGAGGACGATGGGGGTTAGAAGACGAGGATGTCGAGCAAGAGGCCCCTACTGCAATCAACGGGCTAGAATGACCTTCTTCTATGCCGCCCCAAAAGCGTCGCCCGATGCAGAGCCCATCCGAAGTTTGATATCAAAGCACAGCCGCATTCATCGGTATTGCCGATGAGACTTGGAACGTTGCTGGTGGTTGATCCAGGCCAACGATGGTCTGGAGACGGCGGTGGAGGGCGGGCACAGCTGTGCTCTGGTCGGATCTGATGGTCAGATGTGTCGCGCTATGGTCAACAGGCTCTTCGGCCAATTCGTGATGGAGGCGACGGGCGGTACTTCGGAGCTACGAGACGAGGGCAATGGGGAGGGCTGCCATCTCAACGGCGACATGCTAATCGGGAAGGGGACGATCGCATCGTGGAATGGCCGGAAGATCGCCGCTGGGAAGGGGAACGGTGGATGGAAGGGTTGAGCAATGTGGGCAAGGTCGCTCGTTCTCAGACGTTCTGGAGGTGTCTCCTTTTCAAGGCGACGGGGGTTGGGCAGGACACGGTGAGAAGCTGCATGTACTGGCCGCACTTCTGGCACACGCGGAGAGTGGATATGTGGATATGTGGATATGTGGATATGTACATCGAACTTGATTGACTGGCTCGCTGCTTGATCTCCAACCCTGGCCGAGACTACGACCAGACGTCCGATGCACGGTCCATGAACCCGAAGCCGGCGCCGCAAAGTCTGAGCTGCGGGTCTGAAACCCCAGCAGACAATCTTAATCGTCTTTGCCCGGCCATCACCACCACAGTGCGGCAGCTGACAGATCTACTCGAGACACCATGGCCCGATTGCTGAAGAGCCCTGAGCACGTCGACGGCGGTGGCTGTGCAAACACGCGCTCGGCTTGCTGCCAGCCTTCCAGAAGAGGACGCCACTGCAACCAGCACATTGTGCCAGCTGGACGTGGCTATGCGTTCGAGGTCGAGAAAGGCGAGCAGTTCCGCATCACCGACCTTCATGGGCAGCAGGTGGCTGACTTTGCCGCCTGGGTCCGTCCTGATCTGGAGGAGAAGCTCTCGATGGCATTCACCCGCTTTCGTCTGACTGGAGCCACGCCCATGGTCGGCGAGTGTCTCATGACCAACAAGGACGAACCTCTCTTTCGTTTGGTCGAGGACACCGTCAAGGTCCATGATATGACCTTTCCTTCTTGCTCTCCAGAGATGTACGAAAAGCTTGGCCGGAAGGAGCACAGAAGTTGCGCAACGAACATCGCCGAAGTCATGAAATCCTACGGCATGAAGAGCTATCTGGAAGTTACGGATCCTTTCAACATTTTTCAAAACACTCCCTACTACACCCTCAAGGCTTTGAATCCCAGTCAGCCTGGAGACTACATCCAATTCGAGGCCCTGAAAGCCTCCATTTGTGCGGTCAGCTGTTGTCCATACGATGTGGTAGGTCCTCTCACTCCGTCCTCAGGCCATGAGTCAAGTACTGACCCCGAGGAGAATGGTTTCAATGGTGGAACAGTGACAGATATAGCAGTCATCACCAATATCAATTAAGGATGAAAGACCATCTCGGAACAAGCCACGTTATGATCTGCATGCTGTCCGTTCGAGCTTGATTTGCAGACAACCCCCCGCTCACCTAACGAATAACTGTGAGTTCTCGCTTCTGTCCAGGTGTTGAGCGCCAAATGCGCTTCTTCAACGTGTTTTTCAAGATGCCTCATGACTTTTTGTGACTCTGCAAAACTCCTTGTGCCACTTAGCAAAGATCCGAGATGCGCTAATTGACTCCAAATGAGAGCGAGCCATTTCCATCGATCTTACTTCGAGTCCGTTTGAATGACTAATAAATATCACAGAACATGTGCTGGCAGTCTAGCGGGCCCCGACTCATAACCATGCTCAACGGGGCAGACTCTTTGACAAGGCTCGGATCCCGCTTCATGAGGGCATGCTAATCATCAAGGTACAAGCCTCTCATTTACCAGATCCAGATCAATGCTTCTGCAGACTCCACGGGTACCTGCGTGGAAGCTTGGGGCCTATGTTGCACAGCCTGTCGAAGGAGGCAGACTGCATCTTGTCATACATTTCACGCCGGATGTCTTCCGGGTGGAATCCGTCGAAATAAAGGCACTTCTACAGTCTCTCCGTGCGCCTTTATTTCCAATGGTCTGGAGACAGGGCAGCGCAATTCAAGATTTCGTCTTCTAGATGAAACGGCATCAAGCCAAATCTTTGCTCAGCCAGGACGCCTCCAACCGAGACTACTCCAATATCTAATGACACCATACTGATCAAAACGAATACACAATATTAAAAGGATTCTATTTGCATCAAAACAAGCACACCTCCTAACTCCTCAATCAACCTCGTTACTCCTCCCCTCCGAGTCACCAGAGCCCCAACTCAACGTTCAAACCACAAAAGCAGCAGCAGCAGCAGCAGCAACAACAACAACAACAACAACAACAACAACAACAACAACAACAACAACAACAACAGCTTGATAACCTACAGACAACCACGAGGCAACGAACCACCACTAACCGTGCGTACTATGTGTTCATCGCCTAACATAGGTGGTCCGCTTAAAGCTTCTAATCCAACCCTACACCCTGCGCTGCAATGGAAGGAAAGCCAACAACAATTCTGCAACCACGCCACAGAATCACATTTTCTACCCATAAGCTCAAGCCGAGGGAGTCAATCACCAGCTGCCCCGGTCTAGGACAGGGCAGTGATCATTTACCGACTAAGTAGCTATTTATCGGCGTCTCAGCATCAAGAGACCTCGACAATATTGATATGCCGTACCTCCTTTGTAGCGTGAAGATCCAGCCTTGGCGTTCGCTGCCCACGTCAGGGGCCGGCGTGGCTCGCTCCAAGGTGGCCCGCGTGGGCAATTGAAAAGTTTTACAGATACTCGTGGAGAAAACAACAAAATCAACCGAGTACAAGGCTTCCCTTTCACTGTGATCGCAGCTTGAGACGTGTTCAGCTCATTCGATCGCAGGGTATCAACCTACCCAACTCCGAAAACAAAGGAAAATGCATGCCTCAAAAGAAAGAACGACGGCTCGGTCGCACAGGAGCGGGCGGCCTTCGAGGCGGGGAGACAGCTGCTCGATCACCGACGGGCCGGGCTCAAAGCCATGGAATCGAGGATCCGAGAACCCCAGGCCGAGTCGGAGCGGAAGGCGCGTGAGATCGCGAGAGGACTGGAAAGTCTAGTGGAAATGGCATAAAAGCTGAGGAGGTCTGCCATGGAAATCTCCGAGTTCCAACAACAACAAAAACAACGAGCTGCGCTGCGCCGTACCGCTGCAGGGGAGAGCACAACAAGCCGACCCTGCGCGTCAGTACCAGAACGATATTCGTCCCCGTGCTCCAGAACAGAAGCCAAGCTAAATCCGATCTCATGACCAAAAACAAGCCTTCCGCTGTTTAATCAGTCGGGTTCATGGACACGGAGACACTCGCCGTGAAGTATTGCTGTGAGTTTGAAAAGAAGCAGGAGGAGATGGTTCTGGCGCTGTGCAACATTTCCGTCGTGCACCGAACCCTTGAGGTAATATTCCGTCGTCGGGGGGATAGTCAGCACCGTCGAAGAAACGCCGGATGTGTCTTACTTGAAGTGGGGAATAAGGACGGCAGAAGTCGAATCTACGTCCGTGTACGAGACGAGTATGATAAGAACCAGAAAATTACCGAGTTGCTACTCTTAGCATCCCTATCGTGTTTCCCCCACAACGTCAAAGGTCGGTGTTGTTGACATCTGAAAGTTCGGAACGGATGTTTTACCAATTGAGGCAATGCGAGACAGGAAGGGGTGATAAGGCGGGTAGGGAGAGGGAGAGGGAGAGGGAGAGCAGTGTTTTCATGTATGCTGATGTGCGACTTCATGAACAGTGAATCGCTGCCGTTACACATCGCTATTCGCTATGCTGAAATATAACCCAACAGTCTGCCATATATACATGCTCTAACTTACACAGTCGTGCCGGAGACCGCACCTCTATTCCCCTGCTCCATCCCCATTTCACCACCACCACCAGCTCCTCCTTGCCCCTCAACAACTTCAGCATCAGCATCAGCACCACCCTCCAACCACACCGGACCCTCCCAATCCCTCTCCTCATCCCTCAGTACCCTCCTAACCCAAAAGATCGTCATCAGCACCCAAATCCCCGCCCAGACAGCCGGGAGACCCCATCCCAACCCGTAAGCCACCTCCCTCTTCACCGTGAATATCAACGCTAGCAACACCACGCCTATGACCAGGCTCGGGATACCCCAGAACCAGGTCATGTGCCTCAGCAGCGCCCTGAACTTAGGTGATGCGCTGTAGCGAGTCATCAACGCGGATCTGTATCTCCGCCCTCCACCACCATCAACAGCAACGGCATCTTCGATGATGGAGTAGGTGATTGGCGGTGTAAGCGCCCCCTTGACAAACGAGGACATGCGGAAATACCTCAGCCTCCATTTTTGCTGGACCGCAATACCATTCACAACAAACACAACCCCCACAATGATGAATGCGAGTGCCATAGGTGTAGCGAGGACCCGTTGGAGTGGTCCGTGCAGAATCGAGCCGCCGATCAGCACGCCGGCTATGACGGCGTAGGGACCGGAGAGGAGCCAGTGGAGAGAGTCGAAGGCCCAGAAGCGGGGGGAGGAGTTGAGGGGGCGGTACTTGGGGGATTTTTTGAGGAGGAGGTAGCCGCGGCAGGCGTATTCGTAGCCGGTCATGAAGCCAAATACTGAGGTTACTATTGCGAAGACTGGAGGAGATGGGGTGTAAGTACTATGTATAGTAGGTTTCGGGTTGGAAAGAAGGAGATTATCGGGGAGGACTCACGAGCACCATGCCGTAAGTTAGTGCCAAATATCAGGCCATAGTAAAGAGATATAGGTACGAAGCATGATTCCGCTAGGATAAGAAACCAGAAGAAAGAGATTGAGAGTCTGTGATCCCAAAGATTGTATGGCAATGGAGGCGGGCAGTCTATGTTTTCCAATGGACAGCTGGACAGCAGGAGACACTGATCCATCTACGCCCTGTGTGCCTTCAAATGCTGTCGGACTTGCTGTCTGCTCGAGTGTCGGCTCGAAAGAACAGACGGCCACTCCATTGGCTTCCGCGGGATGCCCTTCTTCCTTGGGAGGTTCGAGACGGTGAATAAGCGGTCGAGCTAGGCCTATCGATTGAGCACCGTCGCTGTATGTATGGCGTAACGGCTCGCTCGCCCGTCTTCGAGGTGGTCGGTAGAGATCTGAGGATGAATGTCGTGGTGGTCGTCGTTGAACGTCGAGGCTTTGTCTTTGATGAGCTGTGCGTCTGAAGTCCCCTGACGATCGCAATTCAGAATCGCGTGGTCGATAGCCATCTTGACTTGGTCTTCGTACGCTAGCCGGAGCGGCGTGCTTGAAAGAATGAAGCATTGAGGGCGCAGGTGAAGGTGGTCAAAGGGTGCGGAGAAGGCACGATGGAATGTTCAGCGCAACACGTGGAACATTGTAGTCGTACATTCAGGAGTGTTGTGCTCGTAAACGAGCGGGGATGCATCCAGGATGATGAGTGTTAACGTCGGTCGTGCGATTGATGCTGAGTCTCAGTATGCTTTTCCAGAGAACTCGGGTTGATAACCGCGTCGAACCCTGCCATTCACAGGGCGATTCTTACCTACGTCATCTTCTGCACAAGAGGACCGCTTCGCCAGCCGGATATACTTCGGAGTCTCAATCGATGCTCAAAACAGATTTAGAACATCGCAGGATAGAAACGTGGCAGCGATGGCAGACGCGAAGCTCACTAAGACACTGACAACGACACTCCACCTTCTCGATCACTTCACCAATTCCCTCACCTCCCTCCCGCCGGAGGGCACCGCTCAACCCCCGAACACTCCCTCACCCCCAAACCTCCTCTCCACCTGCGCCACAACCCTACGAGCGCAAACAACCAAGCTCTCTCTCCTAATTATCACACCACCCTTCACCCCCTCAGCCATCTATACAGTCGTCGCCTCGCTTAACGATGCCATCCTTCCAAGCCTCCTTACCGCAACCCTCCTCCTGACACCCTCCAACTTCACCAAAGCATACTCCGCCGAAGCGATCTCCCTCACAAAAGCCACGCTCCGAGACCTCAAACCCCTAATCCATCTCGTTGAAACCCGATCCCAAGACGGAAAACCCAAAGCAGACCCAACAGCGCATCAGAAGAGCGGCGTAACAGAAGCAACAGGCAAAATATGGGAAGATTGCGATGAGCTGTTTCAGCTAGCAGACGGCGGTATCGCGTCGTTCGCAGTGAAGAAAGCAGAGCAATATCTCGAGCTGATCAAAGACGCTGTCAAAGAGATAGAAGAGTGGGACCCGGAAGACGACGATGACGACTACGATAGCCTCTTCGACGACAATCAAGCCGAAACCCCTCCAACCGAAGACACCCACGAGAAACCCACCACTCCCCCAAGCTCAACCCCCCACGACATCGCCCAAATCAAACTCTCAACCCTCAAAATTCTAAACCGCCTCCCCCAATCCCTCCACGTGGTAATCCACCAACGCCTGAAACAGGGCCTCCCACCCACCCCATTCGGCCTACCCCAGCAAATCCTGATCC
>JAABUK010001274.1_pt1 | contig 48807 bp, 69 predicted proteins | sample 5559141 | NCBI WGS metagenome assembly JAABUK01 (sample SAMN10711869, study PRJNA513367) | rock metagenome | isolation source: Antarctica rocks | place: Antarctica: Victoria Land, Pudding Butte nord | collected 2016-01-03 | reverse complement strand
AGGGTTTCCCCCCCCCCCCCCCCCGCCCCGACCCGCTTCCTTTCCTAGACCTTCAAGGGTCACTCCTGTCAAAGTGCATGAAGCACCAGAGGAGATGTGCATATGTATGGCTGCCATGATGAAAAGCACACTTATCGCTATGAGCATATACAGCTCATGGTTGGTCTGCAAGATTGTCAGGTGGAGTGTCAGTAAATCGTGTTGTAGCAGGGTTCACAGGGTACACATATCAGCAAGCAGCCCTTTCTGCTGCAGAATATGAGAGCTCCTAAGTGATGCAGCCTTTACACAGCAGCTAAAAATTGGCAACTTAGTCTGCCAGTCCCAATTTGCGATGCAATTCGACACTTGACTGCATGCAGGACTTGCCGGAGCACTGTGTAGTGGAGAACAGGAATGAGGGGATGATGGTGTCCCTGGGCCTCACTGCAATGCTGCTGGAGCTGGCCGCCATATACTGCACTTTGTCATTCGTGTTTTATGCGCCACACAAGCGAGAGTGACTGTACTTGCATGCTGCTGCATCACTTTTTCGCCAGCTTACTTGAGCCATCAACTACTGCTCCTGGGCCCAGGATGTCACTGCCAGCACGTTGTATCTTTATTAGTGCACAGACACATGGAGTTTCACAGCATTCAGCCAGCTATGTGGTTGCATACATCATCAGTGGGCGTTGACGACTTTGCTTGCGGTTTCTGTACCACATGTAGACTGAAAGACCGTACAAAGAGTGTATGTTCTATGCTTCTTCAATGAAGTTCCTGCAATGATGCACATACGCACCATGGCAACACGAATGACCCTCAAGACATACCATGCCTAACTACAATTCTCCACAGCCAAACACTCTATGACTGTGCTTAAGGTAACACACAGACTTACATCTAATTACCCACAGTTGTTGGGTGTACATGACAAAATTAGCTATAGCTTCATCATGAGTTGCCTCCAAGACATAACACGCCAAGTACAACAGCATCTTTCAACACTTCGCTGCATTGATGTACAGTCCCCTCCCCCAAGGATGGCCATGGCCATTTCCCTATAGTAGCTACTGACCGTACCCCTGCTGTCTGTATCCCTGTGGTGAGCCACCAATGACAGTGCCGGTTCCAGAGCCAGTCCCAGCTGCTGTACCACTTCCAGAGGCGTAACCAGCACCACCGGCAAAGTTACCAGGGTTGTAACTGGTGCTACCAGCCACAGTGCCTGCACCAGTGCCCATGCCAGATGCATTTGCATCAGCTGCTGACACATTGCTGCTGCCCTGTGACCTGCTGCTGCCTGCATCATTGGATGCACCCTGTGTTGCTGCAGCCGCAGCTGTGTTTGATGTTCCCTTGCCCTGCATCAACATGCATCCAGTTGAGGTTGACCTGTTGCAGGGCTTATCTAAGGTTTACATTGGAGTAACTTGAACAAAATTGGCATCTCACTCTTGAACATCACGGGCTCAAGGGCAGAGATCAATCAGTGCACTTGCGTATGTACTGTGACAGCAGTCTCTGCCTGATGGCCTCAGACTGTGTCCCGCCATGATACCACACTAGCTCAACTCATGTTGTGTAAGGCAACATTGAGCAAGTGTGTGAGGAGGATGACTAAACTTCATTCCCAGATGGCTGACCTGCTTGTTGGCTTCGACTTGGCCAGCAGCCTTATTGCCAAACATCTCCTCCATGAGGTTGAACTTCTCCACCAGGTGGCGCATGTCGGGGTCCTGGATGAGCTGGGGGTCGGGGGTCTGACCCTTCATCTGGTTCTGGTTGATGGCCTTCACTGTTGCTGGCAACAATGGGTGGAACAGCAACTGCATGCAAACAAGAGATTGAGATAAACATTAGAAAATGATGCAGATTTTGCTGTTCATTCAAGGTGAAAGGGCGTAATTTGCGGCAGCGACACATTTTAGAGACCAGAGACATTGCTGGCTGCAGATGGTAGCATAAACACTGTGAGAGCAAGGGTACTGGATGAGAACAGTGATGGCTAAGAACAGTGAAAGAATAGCTTATGACATTGTAAAGTGTTTTGACTGATCATGGCGTTTGCAAGCAAGCAATGCAGGGCCAGCAACGAAGCGCCCCTGTGCCATCATCCAGACTCATCTCAAGGTAAACATGTTCAGCATTGATATTGTGAACAGATTTACCTGGATGTGAGCCCTGCAGCCCTCTACATCCTTCTGCTGGTTGCCCTTGGCCCCAACAAAGAAGCCCAGGATCTTGTCCCTCTTGCGCTCTGACCCCTTCTTCTCACTGCCGGTCTTCTTGGGCACCCCAATGTCCACCCACAGATCAGTCAGTTCCCCTGGGGTCAAGTTGCCCAGGTTGAAGTGACCCCTGCAGATGGCAAGTGCTGTATTGGATTGGCAGCAGTGCTGCTATTCCTAGTTTGTTTTTGACTGCCCCTTTTACAGCATCATTAGAGGTCAGCACTTTTCGTTATTTGGCCCAAACTACCAACAGTGGGAGCTTAGGCTCTTTTCGAACAGAACTCCCATCAGCTTGATTCTGTCGCACACCACATACACCTGTGCTTTCAAGCAGCATGTCTGATGAGTCACAACTGGCTCCACACCCCAGACTGTAAGCAGTGAAACTGGTTACTGTCTGTACTGGGACTGCATTTTCAGCTCTTCTGATTTAGCAGATGTTGAAACATCCACACAGTGTGAGAATATAGCCAGTCCTTGAAGTATCAGGATGGTGAATGGGATGCCGCAGGGGTTGCCTCTGACTAGGCTGCCTGCCACAGCTCCACCATGGGCACGGCAGGCAGCAGCAGCTTTAGTCAGGAAGCTTTGACCACACACTTTTCAACCCTTCTGATTGTGCTAGACGCTGTGCTGCAGGTCACATCAGTCAGTGATTGTCAGTAACTCGTTAGTAATTGTCAGTATCGGTCAGTGACTTGGCAATGACGTGTCAAGTCAGCCAACCAGCCATCCTCCTCGTGTCCTAGCAAGGCCATCAAGCCCACCATGGCAAATGCAGACACAAAACAGACACAAAAAGACGCAAACAGACACAACATCTACAAGACCTCTGGTGGACAGAGGAGTACCTGCCAATCTCGTCATCTCCATTGCTATCGTGGTCCAGCAGTGCAACTGTGAGCACTTGGTGGACACGTGTGTGCACAGGCATGGCATAGTGGGCCTCTTCACGCTCCCATTTGGGGTTGCTCCCCTTCTTGGTGGGGGTGTGCTTCAGAGACCTGGGCCTCAGCCACATCCTGCACCAATCACCAATGTCAGTCATACCCATACCATTTCTAGCCTTTAGAGGCATACAGTCAACTCGAACAGGATACGGTGTACATACATCTGGTCTTGCTCCTTTTCATGCTGCTCTTGTGAGTACTCAAAGAACTGGACCTGGACGCCAGGTTGTGAGGCCTTGCAAGAATGGCCAGATTCGTGTTTGACTTGGCAGGAGGAAAGAAGGCAAGTGCTAGCAGGCAGCTTACTTTCCGAAAGGCTGGCCAGATCCAAAGAAGTCCATCTTGGGCACATTCTCAGCTTCTATCATCCTTACCTCCATGACGCCCTCAGGTGTCAGAATGTCTTCTGATTTCTGCAGCAACAGGCAATCATCAGTGGCAATTAGCAAGGGCAAACACTATACATGGTGTACAGGTTGGTGTAAACAAACATGCTTTCCTACTAGATAATCCACAGCATGGAGCAGAATTGCCAGAGAGATTGTTTCTGAGCGCGCGTGCCAGCACTGTCGCCAGGCCAAGCATATTTAGCGTTTCGAAGCAGATCTCAAAATAGGTCCAAAATTTGTCTATGCAAACAATTCTTTCATGCCTACAAAGCTTGAGCTGCCAAGCATCACCAATACACCTGCCTGTGCAACATTGAGCATACACACTTCTTGGTCTCCATTGAGCAGTGTTGCTTGGGCTTCAATCACAGTCTGTCTGTTTGCCTTGCACTGCACTAGCTCTACAGCAGCAGGTTGCACTTACCCCATCAACTTGAGAGAAGTAGTGATCTGGCAGAACATACTGCGACAGAACTTTGTCACAGATGAAGGCATCCGCCCAGTTGGAGACATAGTCCAGCAGGCCACTGCCGTGGGAGTCTGAGGGCAGCCGTAAGTCAAAGTCCAGCTTGGGTGGGTCCACAAAGGCCACCTGCACACCATCAGGACTACAGTCTCAGAAACACATGCTGGCAAGATTTGCAGCCAAACGAGGCTGCAACTTGTTCATTGCAGTAGAGCTTCCCATCTCAGAAGCAGCTGCAATGCCATCAGGTAGGTAACCCTAATGCTGGATTTTACCTGTTGGCAATAAAATCCAGCAGCAGTAGTCAAGCATCCATGGCAGCATTGCTTGCTTGCGCACTGCAGTTCAGAGATCACAACATGCGGCGGGGTGGGAGCATGACATGCACAATGATGCTTGCCATATATGTATATAGAGGCAGCAAAACATGCATGGACTCAGTGCAGCGCACAGCTGAATCACTCTGCATGAAAGCATACATTCTATCAGCCAAGCGCAGCACTGAATCACTCTATGGCATGCACGCGACACAAACATCTTGTATTGATGGCAGCAGCTTACTTGGACAGCTCCAATGACTGGCATCTGAAAGAGAAGAGGGATGAGTGTTGTACGCAATCGCCCCTTCAGTGAGATGTCCGATATTCCCACCTGTACATACACTACATTAGCAGAGGGTGGCAGAAGGAGAACAAGGCAGCAAGCTCAGACGCTGAGTTGCAGTGATACAGCAGGCATCATTCAACCGGCCTTCTTGTGTCAATCTTAAAGGCTGCAAGTGCACACCGCATCTGAGCTTGTTGCCACGTTCTAACTTAAAGATGCAGTACACTTCCAAGCAGGTCAGCTCTGCTTGCATTCTTTGAGGCTGTCAGGAGTTGATTAATAAGACGCAACATAATTTCACAAATCGCTGAACCTTCATAGCCCTTGCACCAAGCAGCCTTGTTAATGGCATGGCCAAGGCATACAGTCTGGACGCACAACACAAGACTAAAACACGATGATTGCGCAAGATTATGCAGAATCACTGTCAGTGCTCAGGCTCCCACCGTCCATGTGAAGATCTTGTTGACAACAGTAGATAGACCCGGCACAGACTGCAGGAATTTGGGAGTTGGATTGAGCAGCAGGGCGATTTGCTGGTCGCCCCTCCACACAAAGTCAAACTCCAAGAAAATGTCCTCAGCTCCAGGATCGGTTCCTGGGAACACCCTCACATCTTCAACAGTGGGCGGTGTGTTGCCCAGCTCAAACCTACAAGCAAGTCAGTTATGTAAACTGCAACAGTCATTGGCAGCTGCATGCATCTACCCTGGCTCCTGTGCTTTGTGAAGTCTTCATGATATACATTATGCTCACTCTTGAAAGCATGTCCAAATCACTTCTAGTTTTACACACAAGCAGCCTGCATAGATTGGATTCTGCTAAAAATTGGACCAGCTGCTCATGTACAAGAAGCTACAGGCCTTGCATGGAAGCTGCTCCCAGCGGTGCCTGTGGTTCCATTGCTTGATGAGTCTTGTTGCAGCACATTCTGCACTAACGTGCACATGCACACACCCAATGTCTCTGTATGCTACCCTTGTGTGCTTCTGTGTCACATCTGCCAAGCACAGACAACAGGGCAGCAGGCTTTCAGCAACAGCACTGCCAAAGTATGGCACATCATGATTTTGCACTTGGTGACTTACTTGTGCAGTTTGAGAGTGGTCATCCATGTGGGTTTGTTCTCTTCCAGCATATCTGGTAGCATTTCCTTTGCCTGTTTCTCTGCTGCTGCTGTGATGTAGGGCCACATGCGGGCTGCACAGCAACATACCAGGGTTGCACACCAGGTTCTGAAACTGTTACTGCCAAGCATTGCAAAGCTTCAACGCCATGAGAGTAACACAGCAGCATGTCATGTTTCATTCACATGCATAGGCCAGGAAAGTTGCAAAGCACATGCCACCAGGCGACCAAGGACTGTACGCAGTGCTGATGTGCAAAAGACTTCAGATGCTGAACAGAACAATGGCTGTAGATTTACCGATGAGCTGAGTCAGCCATGAGCCCTTGATACTAGCATCGGCATTGCCAGTCAAGCCAGCAGTTCCCTGATCCTCCCTGTTGGCTTCCCCAGGTCCTGTGTCTGTGGCCCCAAAGCCCTTGTGGTCATCGTCTTTGTCAGGGTCTGTCTTGTTGGTTGGTCCTTTTGCTACAGCATCTAGCGCTGCCTGTGCCTTCTCAGATGTGGCAGATGCAGGGCCTTCCTTGGTGTGATCATACCCTGCCCATTTCTGCTGGTCTTTGTTGAGCGGTTGGCCTGAGCCTGACTGACCATGTGTTGGGTTCGGCTGAGAACTTGGAGACTGCTGATATGGCTGCTGAGGCTGCTGCTGCTGAGATGTTGGCAATAGCTGGGAGCTTGAGGAAGCAGGTGTGCCTGTAAAAAGATTTCTTTGGGGCCTTGCCGATTTACTGTTGCAAACACAAAAGTTGTGTTCGGCCGCGACGTACCTGGAATTGCCTGTGTAGCTTGTTGCGCTGGTCTGTTGGGGCCCTGCTGGGGTTGCACTGGTCCTGACGACCAATCACCCGAAAGTGGCTGACTAGACATCTGCTGACCGGCTGGTGCGCGAGTGTCCATCTTGGAAGTCTCCTGGGCAGAAGCAGAATGGATTGTCAGCGAAAGCCGCTCAAGTATGCCTATTTGATTTTTGCAGCTATAGACCAAGCGCAAGTACTCGAGGCACCACGCGGTGGACCCAAATCTTTCAGGTATAGCAAGCACTTGCATCCAGGCAACTCCCTATTCTACAAATTTAAGCTGATAGATGATGCATTGCAGCGACTGCCCCATTCGAAGGAGAAGTTGAGCGAGACAGAAGAATGCACGCATGCAGTTTCATATCATAAGAAGCTAGGCCCACCAACAAACAACAAAATCAGAGGTGTCACTCCTGAGACCTGTCGTCACTTTTCTGGAATGTCGCCTCTTATCACAGCCCTGCTGTTGGCGCACAGCCTTGATCGCGGTCCTTGATAACTAACTCCCCGGTAACTTTGATAAAAGTAACGCCTGATCACGTGTTGCTTGTTTACTCAACCTGCACACGAACAAGCGTGCAAGCGTTTCGGTTAGCGACGAAAGCGAATCAAGCTTTTGTGACGCTCGCGCTCGCGATCTCTGTCTCATTTCAGCATCGCAGTTAGATCCTGGCCAACATGTTTTCCGGCTGCTGGGCTTGATGATGAAGGTGATTTGACCGATTAAACTGTCCACATCAACAGAGTAAAGTCGGGAAAATGCATGAAACGCCCAACGCGTCCGGCTCTAATGGTTTGGTGGCAGCTGAAATGTCCATTTCTCCTGTGACAGCACCTGCCCGTGTCAAACAGATATGGAGGCATGCTAGACGAAGTCTGACGTTTGGACTGTTAGTTGCTTCTGGTTTTGCATTCTGCTTTTGGGCGCTGGCTACGCAGATGCCAAGACTTCCGGTGCGCTATCATTCTATCACGAGATTGTGTTTTCCCACGCAGCTTGGCCTGTGATGCACTTTTTCCTCAGTGCAGGCATCAGACCTTGGTGCTCTGAAGGCGTTCCCGCCACGGACTCTGCCAGACATCATAGCCTTGAGGGATTTGGTGAAGCAATATGCTGCAAGCTTCCCAGTAAGGTTGGGCTCATTTGCTAATGCAACATGAGTTTTCCACCGTTACGCCTGTAACCCAGCACAGCCCTACAGGTGCAGGTGACCATTGGATATTGCATGGTATACATCTTCATGCAGACATTTGCTGTGCCAGGCACACTCAGTCTGAGCCTTTTGTCAGGCGCACTATACGGCACACTCCCAGGGCTGCTGTTGGTCTCAGGTGAATGTTGCATTCCTGTCTCTACATGCACACACTTTATATCTTATGCTGTCTCATCTCATCAGCTGAATAAACTATCAAAGCTGTGGCAACAACCTTGACTGTTCTCCAGATACGCTGTAACTTTGTTGCAGTGATTAGCACAGTGGGTGCAACAGCATGCTATGGAATGTCATGGGCTTGTGGCAAAGCTCTGGTCTATGCTTTATGGCCAGACAAATTGGGTCACTTTGGAGCTGAAGTAAGGAAACGGCAGGGCAGTCTGACAAGCTACATAATACTGCTGAGGGTCACTCCAGTGCTGCCCAACACATTCATCAATGTGGCATCACCCATGGTAGACTTACCATTGCCACCATTCATGCTTGGTACGTAACCTGCGATTGTTAAAGACAGTGCTGCAGCATCACCATTCAACATGCATTCTGGTAGTTCAGTAGGACCTGCCCAGGTATGCCGCACCACTAGACAGAACTGCATGAGACAGCTACTGTGGCCTGTATAGGCAGGCCCCTCAGAAGTCAAACCTCAACTAGGAGTAATTCTAGGCCAGACTTGTTTGAGGATCATCTTGAGTGCCCAAGCATTGCTCCAGCATGCTTGGCTTGAAATTGGCCCATTTAGCATCAATTTTGAACCTTCATCACCTGAGTGCAGATGTGAGAATGCAATGTAGTCTGTCACCTTTTGACTTTGATCGTTTGAGCCGACTTCAGGGGGCAGAAGAGTCTCAACAGCCATCTTTGGTGCGTGCAGGCACCTTGATTGGTTGTCTGCCCAACAACTTTGTGGCTGTCAGTGCTGGAAGCCGATTAGGCGAGCTGGTGTCCTTGAGGGATCTATACGACCGCCGGCTTCTTTTACTAGGTGCAAGCGTTTATTCATTCAGTCAGTCTTTGAATATTTTGTTCTGAATCACAAAAACAGTCCATGCTTGTGGCCTGCACTTCTATGCTCAGTCACATGGAGAAGAGTGGCATCGCAAGTGCTGACTTGTGCTTAAGTTTGCAGCACTGACAGCTGCATACCCTTTGCACAAATGCACAATTGACGACAAGTGGCTTTTCAGGTTTGGCTGTGAGCTTCATGGCGCTTCTTCCTATTGTGCTGAAGAACATGAATGCCCTGCCCCAGACGGCAGAAGCAGAGGCAAAGACGCTAGAGGGGAAGCAGCAATGATCTCACAGCCAATGCCATGTGCCCATAGCATCCCTTCGTTTGTGGTGTCATGTTTGAAAGACTGGCAGCAACCATCAAAATCTGGTCTGCTTGCATACTTTGCAGCTAGAGACTTGCTTCTACTTTTGCTGACATAGGTACAAAGACTTTCATGACAACACGAATATTCAAGAGTAAACCCTGTTTTCCGCTGCATGATGCTCATGGCTGGCAGACCCATCAACCAGTATTTCTGCCAGCCACGAGCACCAGCTTCAGTCGCGCCAGACACAGCGTGCATACTCACAAATACTGACGTGCACCTTCAAGCAGATCCTCTGCTTTCTTGGGACCAACGGAAAAAGATATACACGAATGTGAGATGATAAATCTTGTGATAGTACTCCAAAGGAAGAGGTTCGGTTTGGTAATCGAAGTCTGCATATATCAGTCTGACAAGAAGTCCTACAAAAGGGTGTCTATCAGAGATGCTCCAATGGCGATTGCAATGACTGTACTGCTATGTGGAAAGTTAAGCCACATGTGCCTCAAAGAGCTTGTCATTCCGCAGCATATTTGACACGCTGTATCATCTCTGTCAATATCTAGCGGCTGAGGCATGCAGGCAACAAAACACTGAGATTCCAATCTTTGACTTGCATCTGAGTTATACGTCAGAAGGTCTGTTCCTCCTGTGCCTTTTGGTTGCCAGTTCCTCTATGGCCGCCAAATCGTCATTTCCACTGCTGCGCTGCAGCACAGCACAATCTATTTAGGCTTTTGTGCCACTAAGCGTTTGTGTGGCAAGAACGCAGAGTCGGTTCACAGTGTCATGTACATATGTGATCAGTCTAACATTGCAGCCAGCCTTGCAGGAGCCGACGCATGTCAAGCCAAAACATTCATCCTGTCTGTCCAGCAGAGCTTCAACATGCTCATGTAAGCTGACATGAGTGTCCTGTAGAAGCAGTCACAGGAATGAAAGGTGCAGTAGTCTGTATGCTGCACAGTACCTGATCCAGGTACTGCCTGGGCCTCTTCCTCCTGGGCGGGCCAGGGCCAGGACACCCGTCCTGCTCACTGGCTGGGGCATTGCCCCCCTGAACAGCCTGCGCCTGGCTGTCACCATAGCCTGCAAATAGGCACCTTTGTTGGGCATGGCAAACGTGCCTATAAAACAGTGTGTTTCGGACTGGGCTGTGTGTCTCGATAACTTGAGTACCTCACAGCATTCTGATGCCCTGTCAGCTCATGCTTGACAGGTATGCAAACAGCTCACCAATGCTTGAGGCACAGCAGCAAACACGATTACCAAACAATGCTCCATTGCCATCACATACAGAAAGCTTATTTCAGTTGACAGAAGAGCACGACAAGCTTAGCTGCCAGGTGGAAGGATGCCCAGTCACATGCTTAGGAGCCAAGAGATCATAATGCAGACATGGAATTGCAAGCTGTGATGGAGATATGGTGATGGTGGTGAATGGGATGGTGATGGGAGTAAACAAGTGGTGGTGGTTGTGTCGATCATGGTCATGGTCTCGCAACAAATGGACAGGCTGGCAGGGGTGGTCTCACCAGCACTGCTGCCTGCAGCATCTGAGCTGGGGGTTCCTCCAATTCCACCCCTCCTGGGGTCAGCCTCCTCCCCAGCAGCAGCAGCATCATCAGTGACTGGGGCAGAGCCCTCCTGAGTCTCTGCACACAAGCACATCTTACTAAGGCGCCACATTCATCATTTTCAACAGCCGGCTTTGCTAAAGATCAGATAACGCAGTAAACATTGGGATTTTTTAGTTGTATTTTTGGGTTACACAGGAATACAGTGATAACTGCATTTGTGTGGGTACAGCTAGCGCTTCTCCTCTGCAGCAGGTCAACAAACCCATCAGTGTAGTGTCAAGATACCAGTTGGTTGTGAAATCATCATAATAATCAGGTGTAAGCAAGTGTGGTGATGGTGGTGTAAGCAGGTTGGGTGATGCTGGAAATCATGTGGCCTGTCAATATGTGACAGCTGTTGTACAGACGATGCTGCCTAGACAACAGTGTGAATGGCGCTTTCCACTGTACCCTGCCATCTGCTTTGCACTCATACATACAATGCAAAGCAAGGTCTTACCCACTGTAATGCCTCCCCTTGCAGCACTAGCACTTCTTGCACTATCAGCTGTGATGGATGGAGCTGCTTCCCCGGCGGAACCAGGAGGCAGCTCGGCACCGGTCTGCCCACCCAATGGGGCGGTGCTAATTGTGTGGTGGCCGGTAGCCTGCACAGCTTGGGGCTCTGGGTTGGCCCCTGCCACATGGCTGGCAGGCATTTCTTGCCCTAAAATGCCTCTGCTGATGACAGCTTGGGTAACAAATAAAAAGTCAATGGTTGTCAGGGTTGAAAAACCCACCCTCTGGAGAGGATCCCCTGATGCTTGGCGTTTGGAAGGCAAGCCGTCAGACCTGAGCGTCGTTCGGGCTCAAACCAGGTTCGTTCGGTACCTTCATCATCTGAGGGAGGGTGGACAATTCCCCTGTAACCCAGAAAAAAGGGGAAATAACTTGAGCGTCTCAGAACAGCAAATGCAGATGCTTAGCACAAGTGGACTATGGCCAGCACTCGCGGATGGTGTTGGCAATCTTGCCCATTGCAAAGGAGTTGCGCGGCACAGCACAATATTGGTGCGTAGCTGCATCCCAATGCAGCTGTTCACAGCCAAAGCACAGTGCTCCCTGGCTTGCAGCCAAGTTGCTGCAGTTTTCCAAGCAATACACAAGCTATTGATTTAGAAATGTGCCTGCCATTGTGAGTGATTGCCCCATGTGCTGGCAGGCAAAGCTTTGAAAGATACAGCTACAAACATGATGCTGCCTCATAGCTCTTTTAAATCCTGAAACATCTAGTTTACCTTTCAAACAGTAAACAACAGCATAGTTGACATGCTGTTTCACCACTGTGAGTTTCTAGTAGCTGAGGCTTTCATGCAACAGAACACCGAGAGTCCAATCAACCTTGCCCCTCGCGGGGATTACTTGCCATGGACTGATCGCTTAGGAACACGTTGTTCGGGCTCAAACCAGGTTCATTCGGTACCTTCATCATCTGATGGACAATTCCCCTGCAGCCCCAAAAAAAAAAAAAAACGGAGTCCAATCTTGACTCGCATCTGTTCACACGTCAGAAGGACTGTTCCTTTTGTGCCTTTTTGCTGCCAGTGCCTCAGTTGCCACCACCTCATCATTTTATTGCTGCCTTGAAGCACACAGCACATTCTATTCACGTTTTTGTGCCACTGGGCGTTTGTGAGGCAAGAATGCGGAACTAGTTTGGGTGACAGGATCATGCACGTATGTGACCAGTTTGACATTGCAGCCAGACCTGCAGGAGCCGACGCATGTCTCCACCATTCCTTATGTTTGTCGGGCAGAGCTTCAACATGCTCAAGTAAGTTGACGGGGTTGCCCTGCAGAACAAGTTAAAGGAATGCGAGGTGCAGTAGTCTGGAAGCCGCACAATACCTGAATCAGATACTGCCTGGGCCTCTTCCTCCTAGGGAGGCCAGGGCCAGGAGACCCTTCCTGCTCACTGGCTGGGGCATTGACCCCCTGAACAGCTTGCGCCTGCCTGTCACCATGGTCTGCATTGACATTCACCTCTGTTGGGCATAGCTAACATTCGTGATAGAACAGCGTGGTTTAGGCTAGGCTGTGTGTCTCTCTCAGCTTTGTCAGCTTACGCTTGCAAACAGCTGAACAATGCTTGACACACAGCTTCAACCAGAGTCACCAATCAAGCTTCATAGCCATCAACTACAGACAGCTTAATTCAGCTGACAGCAGCGCATGATAAGCTCAGCTGCCATCATGTGCTGAGGTTGCTGCTGTTCTCCAACTACACAAGTAATTGATCTGGAAGTGTACATGTCATTGTGAGTGACTGCCCTGTGTGGTGCGGACAAAGCTCTAAAAAGATACAGTAAAAGTCATGATGATGCTTCAGCTCTTTTCAATCCTGAAAAGTTTGCTTTCGTTCGTCACTTATAAGGATTACTGACACGCTGTATCGTGACTGATATTCCGGTAGCCAAGGCATTGAGGCAGCAGAACAGCGAGAATCCATTGTTGACTTACATCTGATTCACATGTCAGAACAACTTTTGTGCTTCTTCATTGGCTGTCCTACTGATGCCGCCGGCTTTTCATTTTTCATTTTTCATTTTATGTTTTTGTGTGAGGGAGAAATATTCATTACACGAAGCAACGACAACAACCTCAAAGAATTGACCATTGCATACCATAAAGCTGAAGCTAACAACACATCATGATAGAAAAGGATGATCACCCTTCATACTGCCACTGCGCGCTATTTATTTGGTTGAGTTGTCTTGGAGCGGAGCGGAGCGGAGCAGAGCGGATTGGAGAGCGTCTTCATCCGAATCATCAGGGGGCCGCATCAGTGACCACCAGTGCCTGTCACAGGCGGCCAGCAAGAGAAAAGCATACCGTGTGTTGCTTCAGCACAGCGTTGGCATGCCGCGTACAACAGCCAGCTGTGCCGACACGGCCTTTGACACGCAGAGAGAGGCAGAGGTAGCAAAGGAACCGAACGAACCTGGTTTGGGCCCAAAAAAGGACCTAGAAAACGCGTTTCTAAGCGATCAGCCCGTGGCAAGCAATCCCCGCGAGGGGCAAGCAAAACGTACTGGCGCCAAGACGACCAGCCCTGATGGCAAGGCCGGTCATGTCATGACACATGTGTGTCACCGTGTAAGGCAAGACTACCGGCAAGTTTGACCCTGTAAGTCCCCATGCAGGAAATATGCACCTCGGCAACTGGCACAGCGCTTTGTCAAGTAAGCACGTCGTCCCAGAGCACGGTGGCCTGTGAAAACATGTGAGAAGAGAAAAACAAGCAATGCAAGCTGGATGTACTCCTTACAAGTGGGCGTATCACTATGCCTAGCCCAACTCGACCTCCAAGAAGCATCCACCGAAGCATGCAGCACATCACCGGGATCAGGATCAATGCGGGTCTGTCCCTACCGTCTCTTACGGCGTGTGTAGCTGGTTCCCTTGGGGTGCGCAAGGCCCTCCAGCTACTGAGAGGGGTTTGACTGGTCCCCCCTCGGTGAGTGCGTTCCACATGCTCCAGCATCAGACCCCTCATCAGAAGAGCTAAGGCCAGACAACAGGTCAAAACACCCTTAAACTAGGCACCCCCAGCAAAGCAAGTTGCACTCTTGAAAAGTCCAATCCAACTTGGCAAGCCACCATATCCTATTCACTGTGATGAAGAGGAAAAAGCCGCCAAAGTCAAAACGAAAAACACTGATGAAAACAAAGTTATGTATAAGCTCATAGGGAAACTCCGTTCTGAAAAGAGAAAATGGTAGCATAACAGCACAGGGCATGTAGCTGACAGATGCAACTGCAACTCCAACCGGTCCTCAACATCCCCTGACGGCGATGTGACAGATGCCAAAATACCGTTGTGGCACCACAGGCTCTGAAAAGCAGCCAGAGTCCCTGGGAGCCTTCCCCTTGGCCAGCTTGAGCACACTCCAGAAATCAGCCTGAGTCCTTGAGAATCAGGGCCTTGACAGTCTTCAACGCGAGATGTCTCGCCAAGTGGCCGTGGTGTGAGGTAGATGATGATGGTAGTGAAGCTTGTTGTGACGATACAAATGACGCCAGGACTGCAACCGGCTGTGAGATGTCTAAGAGTTCTGTTGGCCGGCTGGCCTGGGCGATCTGAGACGCGGCTCCGATGCTGTGCAGCACTGCTAGCCTGAGTCTGTGCCAAGTCTGAAGGAGCCCATCTGACGGCAGCTGCTCAAATGGTGTGTCTGCTGTGGATTGTTGATAGCAAACTGTGCATGAACAAGAAGTTCAACTCAATTAATCATGATGGGAGACACAAAATATCTGAGCATGTCCTCAACAGTGCAATTCATGCGCTCTGTTTGTCCATCGATCTGGGGGCAAAATGCTGTAAACATGTATCAAGAAATGCGCAGGCAATCATTAAGTTCTTGGTTGTACTTGTGGACCTCGGTCAGAAAAAGAATGGGTCATGGTGTTCTTGCTGCAAAGTCCAGAGCACATGCACAGTGCAGAACTCAGAGACTCATTCCAGTATGCCGATGAGGCAGGACGTCTGGTATTGAATGTAAGAGCTACCAGGTCCAAGCGACTGCTGGCACCAGCGGCCAAGCGTAGAAAGACTGAGGTAGCAATACTTGCAGGTCAGCAGCTTGCATTGCAGTGCTTTGTGCTCAAATGATGCAAGCTGATACAATAGCTTAGTGTGTCCTTGTGCTGATGAGTTGCATGGAGGTCTAACTATGTTCAATTTTGATGCAGAAGTTGCTGGCATCGCAAGTGGCGCTAGATTAAAGCCCATCAGGAGACAGCTGCAGGCCACAGGTATATTGCTTCATGACGCCTGTTCTTAGCCATCATTGCATGGGCAGTGGAGAATGCGTTAGTGAACAGCTTCAGTAATGAATTTGATGCATTGCTGCAGGTTTCCCCACTCCTGACTCTGGTCCTGAGCAGAAAGACATCAGTGTGGACACGGCTTTGATGACAGGTATTGAGCTTGCACAATAGCTTTATGATCATCCACCTTCACCTGCTGATATCAACATGACTGGTTGTCTTGGCGAATGCAGAGCCTCAGCATGAAGAAGCAGCAGCAGCACTGCTGCCTGATGCACCTCCCTCAGAGAAAAGTAGCAGGAAACGGAAGCGACTCATTCAAGGTGTGCAACACAAGCTTGTCAAGCACTATTTAACCTTGCACTGCCCAATATGCATCTAAGCCGAACGTTGTCATGCAGGCTTGACAGAACCACTCACGCCTGCTCAGGCTGTCAACATATTGCAGCAGCAGTCATATGGCAATGCACAGCAACTCCAAACCAATCAACTTCCCTCCAAACAGACTCCACACTCAAAAATGCGTGCTAGACAGCTGCAGCACAAGGTTTCAAACCTGAGCAAAGTCAACAAAGCACTGCAACGCAAGTTGCGCACAGCCACCTCTGCACTCAACATCCAAGCTTCAGTCAAGTCAGCTCAAACCAAGAGTTAAGCTACCAGCTGAGCACCCGCAGCTCAACAGCAGGCAGCAGATGCTCTCATTGCACAGCTGCAGAATCAATTGTCAGTTGTAAGCAGCGACAAGGCAGCTCTTGAGGAGGGTCTGACAGCAGCAGAGCAACAGGTCACTGAGCTTCAGAGTCAGACCACAACAGTACAGGAATGTCAGAACATCCTTGCTGCAGACAAAGCGTTCACAGAGGCAGGGCACGGCAAGATACTGGATAGGCTGGCACAAGCTGTCAGCAAAGGACACCTCAAGCCGAACAGTTTCATTGCCCAGAGGCTCAGCAGCTATGGCGGCAATCTGTGCAAGACAGACACCAGAGGATGGCGCTTCTCGGATGAGGAATTGGCCTTCTTCAGCTTGATGAGCAAGACTTCCCGCTCATCTTTGGAGCTTCTGAGGGGCCCAGTAGGAGCTACCCTTTGCAACTTCCTTGTTGCCGAGGCTGCCATCAATGACTTGGTTCCCATCAGGCAAGCCATTCAAAACTGGGATGCAAAACTTGCAATCAGTGCTTGCATCAAGCCTCTTGGCTTTGATGAAAGGCCTGTCAAGAGAACAGCCAGCACAGCCCCAACTACCGGTCCACCACAGCATTGCTGCATAGCCATGGACGCCACAGATACAGATCCCTGCGTATCACCACCTACAAAGATCAGCTCCCGCTGTGGAATGGTCAGCATGACATTTTCACCCACACAGGCATACAAGACCGGACTGAGATGTATGTGTCGTATCAACAGCTGGTGAAGCCTCTTCGCCAAGCACTGGAAGCCCCTGCACAGCTCTCTTTGCAAGATTTGAAAGTTGGTTTGAGTACAGCGCTGCAATACCTCCAGACCAACATGCAGTTGCTAGAGTCCAAGGCAGCAGACTACAGGTCCAAAGCAGCTGACAAGGCTGCCAAATGGGTGCGCCAGCGGATACCAGATCAGTCTCCAGCTGCGCCCAGCCCAGCAACAGCTTTTGATGATGACAGGCCAGTGGCAGCAGGCGCCAGCCCTGCTACCAAGCTATCTCATCAACAGATGCGCGAGCTAGGCAAGCTTGACAGGCAGGCCCAGGATGCTGATGGGTCCTTAGTGGCTGGTCGTTTAATCACCAGCCTCTTGGGCGAATGGCTGAAAGAGCAGGCAGATAGCAGCTTGCTTGATGGGCAGCTGCGTCCTCAGCTGCTGCCAATTGTTGCCAGATTACTGCAGTCCATGGAAGATATTGTCTCATGCGTGAGACTGGCAGCAGACAAGCTCCTTGTCTTCAAGCTTCAGACGCTGGACAATGCTCACTCAGACACAGTGATGCGGCTTTTTGTCAAGCATTAAGGAGATGACATCACACGGCCACTGCTCAATTTCCTGATCAAAAAGGTATGGGAGATCAGCAATAAAAAGTTGCTTGTGAACTTCATTGCCTTTGATGGTGCACATACTCGCCTGCGCGATGGGCTGCAGTTGCCCACCAATCTGGTTCAGCTCAAGCGCACAAGCAAAAGCGAGTATACTCAGTGGCATTCAAGCATGGTTGCTCAGGCAAAGGCAGATGCTGGCAAGGGCAAATCTCAGAAGCAAGCTCAGAAGCAGCTGATACTCCAAAAATTCTATGAGGTGGTTGACCCCATGCCAGCTGTCAAACACCACATCATGGCTGGAACTTCCGCTCCACTCCATGGCAGAAAACAGAGCAGCCCACAGCGGCTCTCAACAGCTCAACAGCTGGTCGGTGCAATTCTGGGCAACAAACAGGCAGGCAAGCTCATCCCTGAGCACTTGACAGCCACCGTCCCCAGACCCAATCCAGTACCTGCCAACTCTGCCCCAGCTTCAGCATCAGCTTCAGAGACAGCTGCAGAGCCAGCTGCAGATTCTCCTGCGATGTTAGCCTCACAGCAAGCTGCTAGTAAGAATGTGGGTCCCGCTTCAGAGTCGGTTGCAGACCTGGCTGCAATGTCAGCTTCAGAGCCAGCTGCAGTGTCTGCTTCAGAGCCAGCTGCAGTGTCAGCTTCAGAGCCAGCTGCAGTGTCAGCTTCGGATCCTGCTGCATTCACTGCAATTGACCTGGCTGCTGCGTCAGCTGCAGAGCCAGATGCAATTCCTGCTGCAGCTGCAGTCTCTGAGCCATCTGCAAAAGTTGTGGCAATGAGTGCTTCACAGACTGCTTCAGAGGCAGCTGGCAGGTTACAGGCAGCTGCAAGCTCAGCCGAGATGCAGGCCGCAGTTGGAGTCACGGCAGAAGAGCTTCAGCATGTGGGTACATACAAGCCTGGAAGGGGTCGGCCGCGAGCTAAGGGCCCCCCCAACTGTGGCAGGTGCCATACGTGTCAGCAGCCAAAGCTCAAGCACCCTTGTCTTTACAAGAGAACGATCGCAGGCCTTGGTACCCCTGATGAAGCTGAGCTTCTCAGCAAGGCTTGCAACCCAACAGCCCAACTGCCAGCAGACCTACTGGCAAAACTGGCTTGGTTGCGTCAGCACCAACTTGCATCTGGTTTGCAGCCAGCACCAACAGCTGCACCTAGTGCATCAACAGCTGCAGCAGCAGCAGCAGCAACAACAACAGCAGCAGATGCACAGTCAAGTTCTGGTCATCTGTCAGGAGGAGGCGCTGCAAAACCAACATCTGTCAACAGCCCCCAGCGTGTGTTTGTCAAGCCCAAGTACAGGGAGCAGCCACTGCGCGACCCTCTTGCCACGCCTCCCCCAAAGAGGACTCAGCCTAAACCTACAACGTACGGTATGTGCTACCATGAACAGTTGGTATGAAGGCAAACACTCATGTATTCATGTCATCTGTCATGAAGCACACTTGTCACAAAACTTGGTCCTTGTCTGTCACAAGACTTGGCATTTCTTGAATTGCACATTAAATGCATTAAATGCATCATTTTCCCCCTCAAAATGCAGTCATGTGTGAAAGTTTTGCAATGATGACTGACCATCATGTTTGGCTGCAGGCCAAAAAATCTACGCCAAGCTGCATGGCTGGGATGCCTTTTACAATGACAGCCGTCCCGTGTGTCCAGAGCAGCCGCTTGTCTGCCAAATAGCAAATCTCCGGCGTATGCTTCTGCTGCCTTGCATGATGCTTTGAGTCAACAAGCTGTCCCCTATGCTGCTGACTCCACAGAACAGCTGCCAGTCTTGACCAGATCAGACAAGCAACCACTATGGACCAAAGCGTCAGTGACTGCTACCATGGTGGTCATGCAACAGGCTGTTGACAGTGCGTCCATTCCACCCAAGCTCATGGCTGATGTTGTCGAAGAGGCCATGTTCAATGAGCAGCGCAAGGAAGCTCAGCTAAGCGGGTTTGACATGGCAATGCATGGTTACACCCCTGACACCAATGCAGACACCAAGCAGCCAATATATGCATGGGAAGATGAGCCGCACAAGCTGAAAAACCTCATGCAGGGCCTGCAGCAGCAACAGCTCACCAAAGCCATGGACCAGGAGGTCAACCAGCTTGTCATCAAGATCAAGCAGCACAGAGCAGCAACACCAGATTCTGCTAAATGGGCCCCAATGCCTCCCCAATATCATGAGCTGCTGTTGCCAAAAGTTCCGCTCCTGGCTGTTGCCAGAAGCCACCCAGACTTCAGCAGCATTGCCACTATAATCACTGGCGCTACAGATCACCAGAGTGTGGCATGCGCGGAGGCTGTGTTCTGCAACCCCTACTACATTGAACAAGTCAACCTGGCTGGCTACCCAGAAGCAGCTTTGTTGATGCTACCTCTGGGCGTGCACACTTGGCTGCAGATCAGCGAGGCCTCACTCTGGAGGAGAGAGCACAGTTCATGCATGAACGCAATGTTCTGATTTGGCAGGTGTGTTCACTGGTCTGTGCATTGGTGCACATGTATACTTGGCTGTTGCAGCCACTTGTTCTGTTATGATGCTGCTTGCACACGCCTTTGCAGACATGAGATGCGTGCACAGCTGTGCTACAAAATCTTATAGTCTAGCTTAACATGTCTACATGATGTGGTGCAGGTTTTGGGAGACCGTTTCTTTGCAGCACAGCCTCTGCCCATGTCAGTCAAGGGTCTGTCTGTCAGGCTGCTAGCAGCATGTTCAGCCAATGGTGATGCATTCTTACAGTATCTTCGCAGCAGCTCAGACAAGCAGCTCAGTACCTTCTGCCCACGCTCCCTTTCTACAGATTCAGTAGAGCTAGCGTTTGCAGAGATGAACTCTCAAGCATCGGGTACAAGGCTACTGCACAGCAGTTGTTGCTGCACTTGAGGCGCATAGACATCCGCGCGTGTATCAAGAAGAACCCAGTGTACATGTTCACCGCTAGGGTGTCCCGCAGAAAATTTTATCCTCTGCACAAGCTACAAGGCAGTGGGTTCAACTTCAATGACCCCGCATATATGGAAAGCGACAAGCGCTCCAACAAAGTTCGCAAGCTGGCTGGCAAGAAAGTCAAAGGCAAGGAGCGCACTATCAGAAGCTACCACAACATCTAGTTGTTGAAGCTGTGATTCTGTTTGTTGACCAGGTTGTGTGTGACTGCTGTGCTGGTTTTACTATCTGTAGTATACTGTTTAGTAGCTGCTGTCTTGCACTGCTTTCTTATCTATCATTGAAAACTATTGTTATGAGTACAATTTGACACAAAATACGCTTTGCTGGTGCCGCAAATGAGGTCACACTGTGTCAGACAGACTCTGCAGTCTGCTGTGCTGAACTGGCTATCGCCTCCTGTGGTATCGCCCGCGTCGCACCAAAACATACAACAGCTGTTGCCAATTGTGTAACAAACAGGTTGAGACCAAAGTCAGCTTATGCGGTGAAGCATTCTGACCGGTTGTGCTGTTGCTGTTGAACACTGATGCACGCTGCAAGAACTGCCCAGCCAGCGGATTGGTGCTTTGTGCAACCAGAAAACCCTACCCACATTCTGCATTGGTAATTTCAAGCTCGTCTGCTGCGTTTGAGTGAGCGCGACGGCCAGAACCGGAATAGAACCAATTCCGCACCACTTCCGATCGCACATGTCCGAGGGATGCTCACGGAAAAGGTGCCCATAAGCCCAGAAGCTGAAGCTGTGGGGCTGGCACAGTCCTGAAACTCGCTGTCAGACCCCACAATTTCCATGGCAAAAGGCAGGGCTGGTTCAAAATCCCTGCTGACTGACATACCAGAATGACTTCCAATAGCAGACCATGATTACACAACACGTGTTGAATGAACAAGTCAGCCCAAGTCTTTGCAGTGTATTTCGTTGTAGTGGGGACAATGTGTTCATGTTTGGTCAATCTGTCAACAGAGACAAGAACAGCGTCATGGCCTGCCTTGGTCTTATGGGAAACCCGTGACTAAGTCAGCAGAGACATTGTCCCAAGGACCACATGGAGTGGGTAAAGGTTACAATAGACCACATCGTTTGACAGGTAATCGTATGCTGCATTGACAGGAGATGCAACAGCGTATACTACCATCGAAGTCAGAAAACCTACCCTGCCACCAAAACAAACGCTGCATGTTGTGCAGTCTCTTGTTGACACCAAGATGGTAAGGAATGTCGTGGCAGCCCCACAGCAGTGGCACACGGCTGACAGTGGGGATCACAAGGCGCTCCTTTTCCCACCACACCATCCAGTAACTTCAAATCCTGCAGGTTGTTGCAGTCAGCAAACCATGCATCAGACTGGTAATCTCGCTTTAGCTGTTCACAGGGGTCAAGCACAGGCTGCTCAACCACTTCCATGACCATGTCTTCAGCAATGACAGTGTCAGCTGCAAGAGCAAAAGGGTTACTGGGGGTTGCAGGTGAGTGAGATGATATTGAAGAGGTTACAGTTGGTGAGTGATCAAAGGTAAGAGGAGGCAAAGACTCTCCCCAGGGTCCATCTTGGGTCTGCAATGCAGGCTCAGGTGGGGTGATAGGTGTGGCAGCGGGCATAGGTGTAGTCCTTGACCGTGTTGTTACACATAGATGAGCATGCAATGCATGAGCAACAAGTAAAATAGCAGGGCAGTGTGAAGGGTTATGACTCAAAGGGTCAGCTGCATTGGTCCTGCCTGGTCTGTGTTCCCATGTGAAGTTGAAGCGTTGTAGGTATTCACGCCAGCGGGTCTGTTGCCTTAACAATGTAGGCTGAGTGTCAAGGAATGTGTTAGGTTGATGATCAGTGATCAGGTCAAAGGGTATAACATCGATACAGCACCAAAAGGCTTTCAGTGCTTCTATGACAGCAAGCACCTCCTGCTCAGTCATGTGATAACTTTACTCCGCACACACCATGTTCCTAGACCAGGAAACATTAGGCGTACCTTCTTGGATGACCACAGCACCAAGACCCAAGCCAGAAGCACAGTAGGTCAAAGATGGGACTGCCCTTCCATTGTGTGGCTCGCAGAGCCAAGAATGGAGCAGTGGTAAGGACTGTCTTCAATTCCGCAAAGGCACTTTAGCAAGCAGTATTCCAGTCGTAGGGAGTGTTTTTCTTAAGCAACACAGTCAGTGGCATGGTCAAGCTGGTGAAGCCCTGTATGTACTTGCGAAAAAAGTTGATGAGGCCAACATGTTATTGTATCTAGATCTCATTGAGATTAGTAGGCTCAGGTCAGCAAGCGACAGCTACAATCTTTTTAGGATCAACATTGATGTCATCTTGGCTCACAATGTGGCCCAGATATATGTAAGGCAGTTCAGTCTGGCCTCATGAGCGTTTAGCCATCTTGATGAGTATAGAATTACGGCGCAGTACGTGTGTGACAATCTTGACATGCTCAACGTGCTCTTTACAAGTCTTATAAGAGTAATGACTGAAAACCAGTATGTCATCAATGAAGACGAGAACAAAGTCAGCAGTTGCTGCCAATGGGTTTACCTTACCATTAACCAAGAACTTGGGGTGCTGAAACAACCTGTTCATGACAGCTGGGAATGTGGCTGGTTCATTGGTGTGGCCAAACGGCAGTACTCTGAACTGAGAGTGGCCAGATGAAATTATGAAGGCTGTCTTTGGTTTGTCTCACTCTTGCAACAGGATAACATAAAAGTGTTACAGGGTGACGCTTGTACAGGTAATTGGCTTAGTGCTATTAGACACACCAAAGATCGCACGTAGAATGAATGTTAGCACAATGAGCTTGGTTGCAGAGCTATATCCTGACAAGACATACGTGCTGTACGGGCCACGTCACGCCGTAATACACTGTAATACACTGCCACACTGCTACAGAAAGCCAGAGGCAGCATCAAAGCTGGTGAAGCACTGTGATCCCTGTAATATCTCGAAAAAAATATCGATAGTACCCGGGGAACAATGGTATATTATAAGCTTGTTTAATGCGCGATTGTCAATTACCATGCCCATCTCACCCCCTTTCTCTAGTACAAAGAGAAATGGGCTCCATAAGGATTGTCAGAATGCTCAACAAATTGCTTCTGCAGCTGCAAAGGAATGACATGCTTAATACCCGTATCAGGAGGCAATCCACATGGTTCAGCAAACTTATCAGTAAGCTGTGACTTGATGCCATCAAGCTGTTGCGCTAGTGTGGATGCAGTGTCAGGTGCACTGCAAATTGCATATGCAGAATCGGCGCAAGAAAATGTGTTATTGGATGAGACTGGCAGAGCCATTGGAAACATCAGTGTGAGGAACCACTGCAATGTTGACCATAACAATAAAGTTTAACCTTGACTTATAGTACGCTGGCACTGCAAAGCAGTAAGCAATAGCTTCTCTCAACAGGCAGCCTAAGAGTGTGAGTGCACGTGCAGTGTGGTGAGTCAAAATGTTGAAGCTGCTCTGCTGTGGGATGGAGGATGCAAAGCGTAAGCTTTGTTTTGCTGCACAAGTGTGCAAGTACCAAGGTGATAATCGCACAGCCTTGTATTCAGTCAAAAAGGTGTTCTCTAGAACAATGTCACAGTCTAGAGACAGCTCAGTGACAAAGTAGGAAACGCGTGCTAAAAGCACCAATGCGCAGAAAGACTTTGGCCGTACCAAGAACAGGGCTTGAACTGCCATCAGCTAATTCGACAGTGGCCTCAGTCGGGTTGAGTGTCGCTTGCCAATGTCCAGTGCCTTCTTGGAGATGAAGCTGGCAGACGTCCCGAAGTCCAGAAGGGCAGGGGCATCATGCTGCTCTAAGTGACTTTCAAACAGCATGGTTGCAGGCTGGGTAGAGACAGCAGCAGCAACAGTTGGCAAAGCTGAACGCTGATTCACAGCTGCCTTATGCAGCGGGTTACACTATTGACCAGCAACAGGTGGTATTTGTGTAGGCAAAAACAGCATCAGTGAACACGTGTACATGCCAGTGATTCTTAGCCATTGTATGACGCTTGCCAGATGCAGTAGGTGCATCAAATCGTGAAGACCTTTTACGATGTGTTTCGAAAATGTGCATGCCCTTCCGGGAATAATGCATGAAGGCAGCAAGAGGCCAGGCACAACAATGCATGCAATGGCAGAGACTGTGCTGGTTTGCTGCAGGGTAGAGGTGAAGAGCAAATGGCGACTGACGCGTCAGTATGGCAACGACGCGTCAGTTGCCATATGAAAATCCAGATCAAAGATGCGTCTCACGAACAACGGTCGCCAGTCTGCGTGTTGCAAGGATAGAACTATAGAACTATAGAACTCCTTTCAAGCTCCGAAACCACTCGCAGAACACGGCCTCTCCTATTGCGACTGTGTCATGGCAACCTTGATCCACGTCAACAATTTGCAAGAGTGCTTCAAAGGTTGTTTGACAGAGTCTCGCTATGTCTTCTGCTTTTTTGGCGAGCCCTCTGCTATGTCGTAGATGCATGCCAGCATCGCAAGCCTGGTGCAGCACGGTCCGCGCCAACAAAAGACTGAGGCCGACCCTGCAGCAAAGATGTGGGTGCAAGCAGCGCAGGCTGCAAACTTGCGCGTTGGCTGATTCCGGAGCCAGCACCAAAACCTTGAAAGAAACTGCCGCGCTTGATCAGCTAATAGACCTGTTTCTGGGTGCAAAGAGTCAGCAACAGGTCGGCCAGAAGCCACTTCAGTTTAAGTTCAGAAACCCCACTGTCTGGCCGCCAGCTCTGACACCTGTTCAGTATTGCTGCAGTTAGCAAAGCTAGTGGCGGACAACATCATGAGCTTGGACCAAAAGTTCTGGCTGAGATTAGCCACCAGGAGCGACACGGCCTCCAGCCAAGATGGCAAGCAAAAGTCAGCATAACTGCCAGACTGCCAGTCTGCTGCATGACTCATGCTACCAAATATCCTTGCATGTAATGTTCATCTCCTGTTTTGTGCGTAGGATTGGTTCCTTGGCAAACACTGTCATGAACCTGGCCAATGCCGTTGTCAAACAGACAGAAGGACAGCTCGATCAATCTGCATCAACCCTGCAGAGCATTCTAGTGTCAGCTGCAGATGAGCGAGGGGAATGGCATCTGCCACTCACTCAGGAGCAGTCACAATCTATGCAGCAGGTGATCTGCAAGAGCAAGATTGACTTTGCAACAGATCTCCCTATGCAGATGCACTTACATGTATGAGCATGATGCAGGCACTCGATAGGCATCTTGGGACAGCGGACGAAGCCTTACTGTCCACTGCGTTTTCCTGGATGCGAAAGGCTGCGGACGATAAACAAGACGGTGTGCTCCTCATCTTTTCAGATCGTTGACTAACCTGTTATGGCTGGAGTTGTGCTTTGAGAGCTGACAAGGTTTCACAGGTGCATCCTGTTTGCAGGCATGATAGCCTTAATCCAAAAGATGCTACAGCTGTATGCTGCCAAGGCGCTGCAACACCCTAGTGAGCAATCGTCAGCAGTTGATCAGGTTATTGCTGCTGACGAGGACAAATGGGAGCCACTGATCAGGCGGCTCATTGAGTCTGAGCAGACAACAGAGACAGAGTTCTCACAAGATCTGCAGAAGAAAATGGAGGCCACCTTGCTAGGTCAGACCAGTGGGTCATATATGCAAAGAGTACAGGTAACATGAGCAAGCTCTGCCATGTGCAGCACTGCTGTTCTCTGCTTCTGCATAACACAAGGTACTCAGACATACAAGCTGTCACATCACAGCAGACCTGTCATTGCAGACATGACAGTGTTGATCGCCCCATGATGCTGTCACATTTTTGATCCCTGTGATCACAATCATGCTGTCAGAATTGACTCCTTGTGTTGCCCTGGTGACGTTTTATTGCCCAGATACCGTTAGCCACATTCTCATGCAGGCTTTGTGCATGTGTAGGCAGAGTACTTGAAAGAGATAGAGGCCAGGTTCAAGGAGGTGTACCAAATTGTGCTTGATCAGGGTGCATCGTAAGACAACAAAGACCTTGTGTGAGTTTGCCAACCAGCAACTGCTGTGTTTTTGACTGAATGCAATCAGTCAGCAGCTGCTGCAGTCCTTTGATTTTATGTCCAACTACATGCAATGCTTGCAACGTAGTCTGCTCCTCTGCACTGGCGGTAAAATAATGCTGAATCCATGCAACATTTTGATACTGTCTTATCACTGCATTCCAGACAGGGCTGCCGCATACGTCGATTTTGCGTCGCCGATACTCAAAAATACTGCGTATCGACCGCCGAAACGCCAATGCGCGCATTAATACGCACCCTGCCTATACGTCTTTACACCGTAACACCAGTAATAGACGGTAACAGGCGTAAATGGCTGGTAAGTCCGCAATTGTACATTAACTTGAGCCTTAGCGGCGCGATGCACATCAGCACGACCCATGACAAGCATAAACTCCCCTCTGAGCTCGGTGTTGAGTGGATTTATTTCTATTAGGCATCAACTGACCATAAACAAGTGGTCCTAAACTGGAGTCACAGTGACGAGGAGGAAGAGGAAGAGCAAAAGGCACAGCCATTGCTATGCTAATTGTGTGTGATATACATTTTGTTTGTATTGTAGGCTGTTTTGGTATCAAACCCCTTGAAACCACTAAGAAAAAACCCCTTGAAATTTGGACGCCTCATCTACGCTCGGTCGAGCGGAGGGGACCCACGTGCGCGCGACTGTTGACTCAAGGTCTCGCGAACCTTGACTCACCTGTGCCGCCCAATTTCCGGAAATTTCGATTCAACCCCAACTCGATTTCGGGAATTTCTGCGTCCCGACTGCCTTTTCCGTTCGTACATACATACATACATACATACATACATACATACATACATACAGTCATTCATTCAGAACCCCAAGCTCAGCTTAAGAATTCCCGGGAGCGGATGAGGCGTCCCAATCATGTCTGACATTTTGAGGTTAACGTATTTTAGGCCACTATACTGCCACTGTTTTGCCAATACTGTGAAATACTACGTATCATGCATTATGTATTACGTATAGAGTATCACGTAGGCTGCAGCCCTGATTCCAGATACTTTTATATTCATGCAAATTAGATCTGGCAAACACACATTTGAAGCCGCCATTGGTGTTATCATGTCACTGAGGCATTGGTGACAAGTTCTCCGTGACTGCAGGCAATGCTGCAGCAGTTTGTGTTCCCTGTTCATTCACGTCAAGTTTGTTCATTGGCACAAGCAGTTTGGCATAAGCCGTCTGCGCAAAACATGTGCAGGTACAAGCGCTTCTCATCTTTCTCTTTGCCTTGTGGCTTCCTCATCCTGCAGAAGCTTAATTATGGTGTTGATAAGCTCACCAGCTTGGGCTCCCCAGTCCAAGCCAGGCTGCTTGATTCGCTGCGGTAGTAGTGCGTCAAGCCCACCACGAAGTCGCTGTACAAGCACTGCAGTGGGAGCTGCAGCACGTATTCGAATCCAGCCGTCAACTAAGACATAGCCTTCGCCATGCACAACTTCCAGCTGGCCACCAAACAACAGCAGAGCCAGTGGTGATGTGATTGTGGTATCCCGCAGGAATGTCTGACTGGTCCGCATCTGCACACACAAACACACCAGACCATTATGCTTTTCACTTTGAGTAGCGTCCCATGCTTGTGGTGGATGGCAGACTGTAAGCCAGGGCTGCGCAACACGCGAAGCAACTGATTAGACGCCCTACTGTTGAGCACAGCTGTACCAAACCAGACAGACAGCAGCAGTATCCCACAACTCAGCAGGAGAGTAAAGACAACATTCGACATTGGACCCGACCTCAGCCAATCAAAATGAGTATGCACACAGGCAGTACAATATATTGTACCGCTTTCTTTGAACAGTTGCTGCAGCTACAGCAAGACAGGTGTACCTTTTCTAGGTAGACCAAGTAAGGGCGCAGGTATTGCACAGCAATGAGTGGATGGTTGACAGAGGAGGGGTGAATGACCACCCCACCCTGACCATCATGCCAGGTGGGGCGTGCATTGGGGCCAGCCCCATCATCCATGACGGCCACATTGGGGTACAAAGCTGCTGACAGCACAGACTTGACCTGCACATGCACCCACTTTCATTGTCTCCACTAGGCAGGTGAAGACCTGTTCAAATTGCTTGTTTGACTTGGTACATATTCAGAAGCAGACAAGACCATACAGTAATCTGCCACAGTCAAAGCAACAGCGCATGCAGTCATACCATATGACGATACCGCAACTCATACTAACAGCACCTACACATGATCCACACCAGCATCCTCTGCAAAAAACCTACGGTACCATACATGACAGCAGTTAGACTCTCTGTATAAGAGCTTTACCACAGCCTGCTTGTTGGCGTGAGCATTGAAGGTCTGCTTGCCATCATCCATCCAGTCTCGCCCCTTTGAGCCCCGAGGGTTGCCGCCAATGAGCTTGATGTCAGCCAGCATGCAGGCAAACTGCCAGCGCATGTCCACCAGCATGTCAAGCGTCTGCTCACTCAGGAAGTGCTTGCGCGCAAACACTCGCCCTCCCTGTCTGCCATCCTGCAAGCCACATGCCTGCGTTTGTAAGCCTGCCAGCCGTTTCCAACTATTTCTGGCACTAGACTATCTCCAAAATGGAAATGTATCCATGCATATCTTGATGCGGTGAAGGAAAAACAGTGCTTGCACAGTCTGGCATTTGCAAAGCTGGCAGCTGCAGGCACATTGCAAGCTCTCTTCTCTTGTCAAACTTAGGGCAACAGCAGCACAGAACAGGTCAAAAAAGTTGCTCATAATATAGCTTGTGAAGCCTGTGAGAGCTACAAACATGCACATATAATGGCTGCAAGAGCAACAAGCAGGCAGTGGGCAGACCTTGAGCTTGGCTGCCAGCCAGCCATTGTAGGCTGCTGCCATGAGCAGGTGATCTGACTGCTGCCCAGACGCAATGTTCCCGCTACCTGCAGAGTGCATCACCCCAGTCTGCCCCTCAAAAGCTTCAGCAGCATCACTACCGAAGGCAGGCAGGGGGGGTTTCACTGTTCCATGCAACAAGTGTGTGTGCCCTGCAGCTTCAGCTTGGCGTCTGCGAACATGTTGCGACTATACAACTCCAGTGAAGCAAAAATATTGTGCCATGGGTATGCATGTCTTGTCAAGGTCTATGGCCTAAATCAGGAATTACTCCATGAGATACGTGGCAAGGCATCATCACATCAACACATCGCCACGTTTGCATCTAATGTTGTGTATCAGTCGTGCTGAGAGAGGTGCTAGAAGGGAGAGAGTGTGACCTGGGGCCGCCATGGCTTGCCGCACTCGGCCTGCAGCATCTTGCTGATCGTGGCTGCTTGCAAAGGGGGTGCGGTACGACAGACAGGCCGCCACAGTCAGACAGGTTGAGAGGCACCCCAAAGCAGCCCCCAGCACTAGCAGCTTACCCACCCCTGCGTCCACAGGTAGCTGGGACAGATGCCGCCCTGTGGCAGCAAAGCTCTTCTTGACTCTCACTCAAAGGCCAGGTGACATGACAGCAGCACACAGTCTGTGTTTGCTGGACAGTTGTCGTTCCTGATTTGGTGGCTGAGGTGGCAGGTTGTGCTGCTGACACATCCAAACCTGGCATCAGTACTAGCTGCAGCCAAGCCTTATATGTTGGCTCAGACATGGATGGAGCTGTGCCTAGACAGTCTGTGCATTGAGCTCTCTTTCTCAATATACAGGCAAATTGGACAATCAGCAGGGTTGCATGCAGCTACTTTGCCAGGCAATCCTGGACACCTATCAGACACTAGCTATTCTGATGCAGGATCCACTACTATCATGGGTGATGGCAGCAGCAGACTGACCCAAGGGAGTGAGCTGCTGGTCACGGGTGAGGGCACCCAGGGCTTGTAGGTGGGTGAGGGCCCCCTCCACACTGGCTTTGGGAGGGGGCTCCAGAACCTTCTCAAGGAATTGGGCTGCAGGGCCCAGCCCTAGTAGATGGATCTGCAGCACCAGCTCCTCCAAGGGCACCCTCACCTGCGTGCATCCACAAGTCAGCAGTGCAGGGCAAAGCCTCACGGGGTGGCTGCTTCTGCTGCACCTGTGTGGAGCTGATGTGGTGATGATCCATTGCCAAATAGCATGTGCGAAAGCATGTTGCACATTGACATTGGGACCAATGCAGCACAGGAAACGTTCTGAGATTTGCATGGACTCATCTGTGTGATGCAATGGGTGCAAGGGATAGAACAGTTGGCTGCCATGTCTCCCCACACATGTGCCAGATGTGACAGCTAAGGTGTGTAGATGTGAGCAGGAGGGGGGCATGACCTGGTAGCGGCGCATGCGGTGCTCAAAGCGGTGGCGGGTGTACATGCCCCAGCACACCCCTGCCCTCACTCGCCCTGCCCTGCCCTTGCGCTGCAGGGCAGAGGCCCTGCTCACCCAGTCCTCCACTAGCAGGCTCATGCCACGCTTCGGGTCATGCCGCCGCTCCTACACCCATATCAATCAAATGTCAATCCACCTGGGCCATGTATGCATACCTGTGCCTCCAGAGCTGTACTGGTATGCATACCTGTGCCTCCAGAGCTGTACTGGTATGCATACCTGTGCCTCCAGAGCTGTACTGGTATGCCACCTGCAGCTTCAAGCCTGAGTCATGCCCAACTCAATAGGGTAGGGCACAGTCTTGCTGTGATACAACAGCACAGCAGAATGTATCATAGCTTACCTGCTTGGTGAAGAGCAACCACACTGTAGTGACCCTGAAACCCTAGTGCATGTGTGAAGACAGCAGAGATAGCATGCACACAACATACAACATTAAGACTTTTGTGCATGACTTTCATGTCTGGTATCTTGATAGAAACAGCTTCCTCCACTACATGTACTACGTGCTGAATTCCAGCCACCACTTCCTGGCACAATGTTTTCTTGCATTGCAGGCTGTTGATATACCTTGAGTTTGCCACAGTCCACCACATACACCACGTCCTCAATGGTCAGACTAGTCTCAGCAATGTTGGTGGCAATCACAATCTTGCGCACGCCCTCAGGGGGGCGCTTGAAGGCTTGGCGCTGGTCACCAGGGGACACAGAGGAATGGAGAGGGATGACCCAGTGCTGGCCCTGCCTGTACTTGGCCGTGCTTGACAGCCGCTCCTGCAGCGATGAGATTTCTCCAATACCTGTCATAAACATGAGAAACTGCTCAGTGTTGAGGACCTCAACTTGAGGTAGCGCCACAGCAGCAATCTGGCATCCAGATTATGTTTGGTGATTTGTATTGTATAATCACATGCTGTCCATTTGTCCTGTGACATCGAGGACACTGCACTTCCAAGCAGCTCACCCAATCTGGCATGGCAAGCATATCGAAACAATGTCAACCAGTTATGCTCCTTGGTATGCAAGTCAATGGTCAAGGTGGAAGGGGGGGACATACCAGGCAGGAAGACAAGGATGGCCCCATCACCGTACTCCTGGTCAATGTAAGTCACCAGCTCCTCCAGCAGATCAAAGTCAATGCGGTCCTCATCAAGGCGTGCTATGTTGCGCTGAGTGCTGCTGCTGTACTGGCTCAGGGCCTCCTGGCTGAAGTGGGGGTTCAAGGGGGCTTCCAGGGGGTCTCTGGCATCGTCACCCCACCCAGCCTGCAACCACGCAAACATACGTTTGTTGAGTCACGAGTAAGGATTAATGATCAACTACCTCATGCAAGGGCCCCTAGTCAAACAAAAGAGCAGGGCAGCTCAGTCGCGCTGAACAGCAAGTAAGCAGATGCAGTGTGTCATCTGCCTAATCAAGCCAAGATGGCTTGTGTAGCACAGCAAACCAGTTCGCTCAGCCTCAATGCTTTTCAGTCTGCATGCACAATACAATCTGTGCAGTTGACTAGACTCCCCTGTCATTGATCTCTTGTGCCATGAAGCACCCTACCCTGCCACAATGCTGCATTGTGACATTAAGGAAAAGAGCAGGGTGGCAGTGTGACCCACCCTGAGCAGACCCTGCCTGTCCCGGCCACCAGCAGCAGCCTCAAGCTGCCGCCTGGACTTTGCATCTCTGTTGGGCCGCATGGCTACATTGGATTCTGCATCAAGATGGTACCCAATCAGGTCATGAGCATCTTCAAGGTAGTACTGCTCCACTGGGAAGGTGCGCCCCCCTGCTGCCAGGGCTGGGGCGCCCCCAAAGTAATTGGCAAACAGGTGCGAATCCAGAGTGGCTGACATCAGAATGACCTGCAAAGGCAAAGTAATTGCAGCCTGACAAATGGTTTGCCTTCTGTGCTTTGCAAGTGCATGGTTGCCAGCATGTATATTCAATGGTGAAGTTGCTTGTCATACATCACCTTCGTTACTGACTTTTGAATGTGACATGTAGCAGCAATCTGAAGAGCAATGCAAATCTCGCAGCAGCACAGCCTGTCTCATCAGGCAGAGTGATGCAAGGCGGGGCAAGAGTACCTTGAGTGGGTTTCCAGCAGTGCGACGTGAGATGACCAGATCCCTCAACAGAGCCATCAGGAAGTCACCTTGCAGTGTACGCTCATGCACCTGCACAGTACAAACGCATGCTAAGTGGTTAAACAGAACGAGTTTGCTTGTATGGCAAAGACTGAAGCAAGCATTTTGCCAGGAGCACTTCAATGTATTTCAGGTTCAGCATGATGACATTGTTGTGACTTGTTATGGGCAGCTTACTGCATGGCACTAGCCTTACAAGGTGTCCTGGCATCAATGTAAGGCTACCATGCAAAATTGCAGAGCAGTCATGCCAATTGGCACTCGCATGCAATTTATGCATCTGAAGTCTGCATGTTTGGGCCACTCTTCTGCCTGCAAGCACTTCCTTGGTTGACAGCCTGTCATGATAAGCCTTTTGGTTGCCTGACCTCATCAACAATGATGTGGGAGACTTCAGGCAATTGCAGGTCCCCTCCCAGCCGCCTCAGCAAGATACCAGTGGTGCAGAACAGCAGCCTTGTTGAGCGCGTCATGGCAGCATCCAGACGCACATGGTACCCCACTCTAGAGCCTGCATGACAGGCGCACCAACTGTTTCATGCAAAGATGTCTGCAGAGAGCACCAAGACTCTCATGCTGGTACCAATTTGTATGCATAGTTGGTGAACTTCACTATGCCCCCTTTCAAAGCAGGCTGTAACAAGATCAGCCAAGCCTTGGAACATCGTTGGGAACAGAAGAGATCAAGTGCTGTGGTTGCTTGCTGGGAGAGACATGCTCAGCAGCATCGACCAGTGTGCTGAAGTGACCACTCTGCTCAGCATGCTCCATCCTCATACAATGCAGCACGCTGCAAAGAGACAAGCACACCAGGAGTTGGGCCAGGCAAATGAGTGATTGCTGACCTGGAGTGCCAGGAGGTGAGTCTCCCCTTTCATTGGCAACACGCTCAGCCACACTGATGGCGGCAATCCTGCGGGGCTGGGTGCAGATGATGTTACACTGCCCTCCCTCACCAGCCTCCGTAGCAGCTTCCAACAAGTATTGAGGCACCTGCGACGCACCCACAGGTCACATGTTTCTGTCACTAAGACTCCCCATGAAATCCAGTCCAAGTATGAACAGCTGTGGCCTACAAATGCTGGCCAATGCAGCAGCATTTCTCGCTTACAATCTCAGTAGCAAGCAACATGAGCAAACAACATTCCCTTACAGTCTACATTGTCACACAGACATTATGGTTGACTGGGACACTTTGGAAAAGAGACACAGCCGTGTTTCCTTAAGAAGCTAGGTAGTACATTTAGCCCATGCAGGGCCCGGTTGTTGCAGGGCAAGGGTGCACCTGAGTAGTTTTGCCGCAGCCGGTATCACCACTGACCACCACAACATCATGCTCAGCAAGCTGCGCCAGCAGGTCCTGTCTGATGGTGAGCACCGGCAAGCGAGCCCGGTCCTGCTGCCACTGGGCCCCCTCCCTGCTGCTCCTCCACCCCTCCAGGCTCTCAGCCATTTCATGTGACTCAGCCCTCTGTTGGTGACTCTGCTGCCTCACCTGCACTGCAATTTGTGCCTGCACAGCAAATGCATACTAATTGCGTCAATTTAAGTGCATAACCTACAATGCCCTGACTGTGAGAGTAATTGACTTCATATTTGTACAGTCAGCGTGAAAGATCAGAGGAGGCATGGTTGACTTTGTGTTTACAGCTTTTGGTGACAGGTGCTTGATGTGTTCATCTGAACAAGGGCATTGCAGACAGGTGCAGCCCAAGCTTGCTGTGTCAACAAAAGCATATGTCAATGCAAGGCGTGTCTTTTATTGACATGACACACAGACCGTGCCTGTGGTGCTGCCTCTGCCCCATTTGCAGCAGCTGCCTCGTGCTCTGCACTCCCATTCTGACTTGCAGCACCAGCATTCATTGCTGCCGCGGCGACAATAGAGCGCACAAAGTCCAAGCGTTGCTGGTTGCTGTCCTTGGCTTGTTGCTTGTAGGCATCATTGCCCTGATCCAGCCAGTGCAGCCACAGGTCCTGGTAGGGGGAGCCCAACAGCTGGTACACGTCCTGACCCTCTGCAAGCTGTGTAGCCAAACAAACAGTTAATCCAGCAAAAGACATTGTCTGGTGTCGTGTGTCAAGCATACAGCATGACTTGCACAGCTTTGGCCATGTCATTCGAAATTCAGCAACTCAACTCCAGGTGGCAGTAAGTTACAAGGTGATTGATATGCACTAGCAACTTTGGTCACACATCCTCTGCAACAGAACATGGTGTTCATGTGACAACAGGAACTGACAGCAAAGATTCAGGCGGCAAAATTGGCATGAATCCCACCAGTACAATGTCTGACAACCACATGCAGCTGCACAATGACGTTTACTAAAAACAGCAGTGAATAACTCAGAGCTGCTGCAGCAGCAGCAGCAGCATTGCATACCTGAAAGAGGGCACGGGTAGCTGCAGCATTCTGAGCCTCCTGAATACCCTCCCATCCATCCTCATCCTCATGCAGTGCGTATGTCTTTGGGCGTGCAGCAGCCTTTGCTTTCTTACCCTGGCAGACACAAAACACCCAAGTGTTGTCATCTTGCCAGGTGCAGCTTTGGCACACTACAGTCAAGCTCACTACATGTACACAGCACAGGTGCCAAGGGGACAAACTTTGCTCTTATCCTCAGTCATGATGTTTGCTGCATCAATGGTAGGCACAGAATATGCAGCACAGACAAGTACAAACAGTGAGCATGAGTAGCGGGCACACCTTGCCCTGGGGCGCAGGCTCCAAAGTCACAGAGTAACGCAGGGAGGCAGTGGGCAGGCGGCCCCCACCCAGGGGGAGCTTGTCAAAGCGTGGGGGTGCCCACCCTAGCTTCTGGCAATGCTGCTGCAGCAGTGCTTTGGGCAGTTTGACCACTGCTACCTCCTGTGGCCTGCCTGTGCCAAGCAGTGCACCACAAAATCTGATACTGCACACTCAATGTTGTGGCTGCAGGTTGTCAAGGTGTTTTGACACTGTTGAGGGTCACTTAGCCTGGCAACAACTGTGGCACACCACGTTGCTTGTACAACAGTGCACATATCCAAGAGGAGTGCACCGGAAAACTCAATGTCTAGCTTGTGAAAACGATTTATTGTTTCAATGATTCCACAGGTGAACATACCCTATTCACCAACCATGAACGCTGCAACATTGGTGATCCACTGCAATCACCTGGCAACTTCTTGCCACCCTTCTTGGTGGTGGCGCCAGCAGGGGTACCATAATCCCCCCAGGGTCCCGTCAGCTTCTTGGGCTTGGGCTTTTGTGTGGCCTGGGGGGCAGCCCAACTGTCATCTTTGCCTTCTTCATCTTCAAACAAGCCCAGACCACCTGCTATGCTGTCATCATCTGCATCTGTAGCTTTGGCTTGACCACCTTCTGTTTCCTGTACCACACCACATGCTTACAAGGCTGACAAAAACTGGCCCAAAAGCGTGTCTGCCGTGTGCTACATCTGTACACTATAGGCTTCATGAGTTTACAGCAGCTGCCCAGCCCGCAGTCCAAACAAAGGTGATGGGTAGTCAGTCAGCCTTGTGCTGTCAACATGCATACGGCTTACCTGCTGAAGATGTGAAGGTCTGGCCTGAGATGGCAGGAGGGGTTGTGAAGGGGGTTGTGAGGGCGCAGCAGGCTGGGCACCTAGGGTGGGGAATTCATCAGCATCTCCCAAGGCTGGCTGTACCTGGGGTGCAATCATTTCTTCTACCTTCTGCTCATCCAGCCCTGACATACAAACATGTCATACTTACGTTTGGCTTGCGTCAGCAGGACAGTATGAATGATGATTTCTGCTTCACAGCTGCACTGCTGCATGTAGCTGTGTCTGAGTCCAAAAGGCTTTCTGGGGATGTCGTCTGTAATTGACATCACGTGTTCGACAGCAGATCGAACTCCTGATTAATTCTTGAGACCAAGCATGCAAATGCTGACTAGACACTCCTTCAAGGCAAGACATAATCTGCCAATGCAGACATTTGCTTGCTCATTCCGGCACACTTAACACAAAAAGAGGCACACCTAATGCTTTCATTTCTTGCTTGAGGCTTCTAATGACTTGGCCAATGCTTTTCTGCTTGTTCTTGTCTCCTGCAGCCTTAGCCTGTGAGGCCTCTGCCTTGGCTTGACCCCACTCAGAAGCAACCTGCATGCCAGCTCATCAATGAAGCACAGACTCAAATTGGATTTGTGACTTGTGACAGGTATCACTGCATGACATACATCTTGCCAATGAGCAATTGACCGCACCCAGCTGCGCTGCAGGAATGGTAGTCACTTTGCATTTGGGCACGTGGCACACACTACACATCACACATGCCCTTTGGTTTGCAAGTACTTGTCACAAATGAACATTGCATCAACACCAATGTGCTGCAAGTTTGTTTGGCGGACCTGTGCTTGGCGGACATGAAGGGGCTGAGCTGCTCTTGCACGGTCAGCTTTTCTCCTCTCCACTTCCCTAGGATCACCCCATAACTCCCAATCCTCAATAACCTCCTCTGCCTGCATACCACAATGTCTGCCCCAAACAACTTGAGAAATATTGTCAGCTCTAGGCATACTTCAACAGTGTGCCGACTGCAACGAACAGGACAGGAGACTGCACACAAATGGTCCAAGAACCTTGTGTGACTCACTTGCTCCTTTGGATCATCATTAGAATCTGACTCAGAGTCGTCCTCAGCATACTGCAAAATCCATTGTCGCTGAGCATCTTTCTCCTTGGCAGCTGCCTCAGCAGCTTTCTTGTCCCTTGCTTGCTGCTCTAGCTGCTTGACTCGCCGCTGCCTTGACTCTTCTTCCGGCGATATCACAGGAATTGTGACTTTGGGCTTTGCTGCTGGCTTGCTGGCTTTTGCTTTTGCAACAAGTTTCAGGCCTGATGCTGCTGCTCTTGATTGGACGCCACCAGCATACCTGTACCACCACTACAATGTATGCAGTCACAGTACAGCAAAATGCAAGTATAAACGCAAGAATTGCTGGCCAATGTCTGCTGAGTTGATGCCTTGTCAGCAGCAAAAGCATTCTGAAACATGATAGTGAGGCTGAAGAGAGTCTGACCTGCGAGGTAGGTTAGCTGGGTCAACATGAAGACACAGCCAATCTAGCACTGTAGCTTCACTCATTTGCTCCATGGGCACAGCCTGCATACACATACCTGCTTGAAGTATGGGTTTGCCTTTTGGGTGTCATGTACAGGCTGCTAACAGTGTCACCTGCAGGGCTTCTTGTATGTCTTGCCACCGAAAGCCTTCAGCTAACAAGCTGTCACACAGGTCTGACAGCTGACTGACCAGCTCCTCCTTGTCCCAATTGCTGATCGCCTGCGGGTGCTTCGGCCCGACCAAAAGATCGAGTTGCTGCATTCATGCAGGTGCACTCAATACCTGCAACTTTGGCGTCACATCCGTTTACGAGACAGTCACATGTATGGTACCTGTAGGGCTTGACGTGCACGTTCCTCATCGCCGGCGGTCAACTCGACGGCACTATTCTTTTTGGACGCAGCATGTGCTGCTGCTGAAGCCGCTGCGCTTCGCTTACTCATTTGTCAGCGAGGTTTTGAAACGCTAGACCGTCAACGATCGAGCGTTCTCTACGAGGCTGCGATGGTTGGATGAGCAATGACTATGCTGGCCAACGTATCTTCAGGATCAGTGGCATTAAGGCCCCGCCAGAGTCAACTCCTCGGAGGAAGCGCATGCAGCGCCAAGGTGAAAGTGAAAGCTTGCCGGTCAACGTGCTTGCAAGTCGTCGCTTGATCTCCTTGCACTGTCTGCAAGAAAGTGCAAGTCAACCTAAATGTTGTCGACGATCACTGAGCTTGCGGGACTCGTTGGGCTTGCGCAAGGGTGATTTGCATCACATCGTTGCGATGTGTGCATCTGCGTGATACAGATTCCTCATCGTTCAACGGGAGCAGATGCGCTCTTCGTCGCTGCAGTTTTGGCCACGACTTGGAGCTTTGAAAGCTTGGTCGACTAAGAGTCAAGCTGGTTCTGTCGTGTTTCAGCTTCGCAGCGACGTTTGCAATCCGTCCATCGCCTCTTCAGATGATGCTGTGGGCAGCCAAAGCCATTTTAGCACTTTCGGACCCGGCATCTTTGGTGAACCGTGTCGGCCTACTCTGAGATCCCCAACCTCCGCTGTCGCTACAAGTTTACTTACGGACTTTCGTCTAGCAGCCCCAGCTGATATCAATGCGATCGCGCAGGATTACAGTAGTCAGGTCTGCAAAATTTGCGTTCTTTGCTGCACAGCAAGGGGACGAATGAACGTTGGCAACCACGGACGCTTCGCGGCATTGAAGCTGACACCTGCGATGCATTGCAGGCTGTTGCCAAGGAGCAACCCAAGGCCTCTGGTGCTATTGCAGATGCACACAAGCGCTTCAGTGGTGGAGACAAAATCAATATAAAAGCTCAATTAGTCTTTGAAGCTTGCTGGCGCAAGCTGGAAAGCAAGTGGTCAGGGGTCAGGACCCATCAATGCTTGATTTTCTGTCACACATGCCTCAATGATGCTTCTACATGTTCTCCATGCTTACCTCTTGCTCTGCTGCTTCAGAAAATTCAGTGCCCTCATGAGATAGTATGGCTGAATGGAGCTCCGGGCGCAGGCAAGGTAAAGTTGATAACTCCCACTGTCATTGATTAGTGGTTCCGACGCAGTCAGACCTCCAAATCCTTTTGACACTGGAGCACTGCACAGTGAACAGGCACCATTTAGCATGTCATAGCTTACCGACCAGATGGGTTTAGCAAGGTGTCTTGAGTCTTGTGCTTGATGTGACAGAGAGGAGAGACTTGCTTGAAGCAGCATCTTATATATGGTGTTGCCCAGCTGATTGCGGTGCAGAGGTGCAATACGCACCCCTATCTTCAAACCCAAAAAGCACATGCTGAGATCATGCCCATTTGAGCTGTTTGCTGATATTGCAGGGCGCCAACACTCCTTTTATCATGAAGTCACGAGGGCTGTCCAGGTCCGTCCCTATGAGTGACATGCTTGAGAGGAACCCACAGATTAAGCACTTGATGGAAGCTGGCGAGCTTGTTCCTGATGTGAGTGCAAGCACTGATGTTTGCACTTAATCATGTTTTTATCCTGAGTCTGATGACGCATTGCCTATTGAACCAAAGTCAGATCCTTGTTCAGCACAGTGTGTACATGGACGATGCATGTGATCTATAGTGCTGTCTGATTGCAGACCATGGTTGGAGATGCCTTACTTGACATCATTTTTGAACCTGAAGAGAATGATGGTGTGGGCATGCTTATTGGTGAGGTCAATTCAATTCTACCTGGCAACGCAAGTCCTGCACATGATAGAATGCACAAGCGCCTCATGGCCTTCTAAGGGATGCTTGCATAATGCATGCAGCAATGCAATGTCAGCTTGGAATAACAACACTAGCAAGGCATACCAGCAATCATGCAGCTATTGTAACGCCCATCCATCCTTGACAGCTGGGAGCTGTGCTACGTAAGCTGTTCAAGCCACGCCTCAAGGTGTATCTTAAATGTAAATAGTGCTGAGTCACGTAACACATGATGAAACCAGCATTTTTGCCCAAACTGCAGATGGGTTTCCAAGAACAGCGCTGCAAGTCGACTTCTTGAAGCTGCTCTATGACAAGATGCTGGAGCTGCACAACAAGCATGCAGACGGCCCAGAAGAGTGGCAGTACCCCAGACCCTCCTTCAAGGTCTGTTGTCAAATGACATTTATTGCTGCCTGCCACTTTGTCTTTGTCAGCATCTGCACCTGCAAGACAGTGAAAGCCTTGAGTTGCAAGGAGGCTGCAGAGGTGATGACATCCAGTTTACAAAACACCTCATTTAGAACACAGTCCTGGATCTTGTTCCACAGAACTTACAGCTTGTAAGTGATGAGGTGGAAGTCAGGAGACGTATCCTGCGCTGCATCCTGGTATACAGGTCATGCATAGGCTGCTGGCCTGCAGGTGGTGGTTCTGTATGTGGAAATGGAGGAGAGTGTGAAACGGCAGATGTTGCGTGCTACCATGGCTACCCAGCATAACAAGAGGGCAGCAGATGCTGGAAGTGAGGACATCTGGAACGTGCGCACCACAGACGTGGATGCTGCCAAGTGCAGACGGCGCTATGAAGTCTTCAGGGTCAGTAGCTATACCACTCTCTGCAACTTCTGACCAATGGTGCATTTACTGACCATCCTTTGAATACCTTTTTATTAAAAATGTTACACTGGCTTTTGAGCTCGCTTTTGCTGCTTAGTGCTTGACTTAGGTCTCCCATCTTGATGGACTAGATCTGCCCCTAGCCTGCTACAATAAAAGCATGTATTATACACGTCACATTTCTTCTCTTTGTCTGTGATCAAAGACGCCGCGCCCATTGTGCTGCCCCTCACATCATAGCCCAGATCCTGTTGATGTTCCTTGCAGTGTCAAGAATGTTCCACATTCTGGCCCTTGCATTGCTTGCGGTGTCAAGAATGCTCCACATTCTGGCCCTTGCATTGCTTGCAGTGTCAAGACTGCTCAACATTTTGGCCCTTGCATTGCTTGTAGGCGCACTATGCCACAATCTTGCGGCTGAAGCAGTACTTCCCATTCAGTTTGATAGACGCAATGGGTGGCCTGGAAGACACACGCGCCCAGATCTCCAGAGAGCTGCGCTACCAGAGTAGCCTGGATCTAGATGAGGCAACGTACGCGGCCATCAGGCACCTGCCGCTGGCCCAGGACCTGGTGCGAGCCTCCAGGCAGCAGCTGGTGCACCGCCGGGACACCTACAGCAAGAGGCACCACAAGATCTTCATGGAGGTCAGCTACATCACAAAAGAAAAAGGCATTACTTGGATTCTGACTTTGTTGGATTACATTCAATGGCAAGCCTGTGATGTGAGATGAAGGCCCCATTCAATGATGAGTCTTGCACCATGAGATTACAGGGCTTGCTAACATTACGCATGTCATGCTCAATATCTGAAGTTTCACCAAAATGTAGAGCTATGTGAATCTGAGTAGCAACATGTTATAGTGTGTCAGTGTGACATGTCACTGCAGATGGCGAGCCTGATTGGTCTTGTTGTGTTGCTCACGTAGTGGAAAATGCTTCTCTGCACCCAAAAAACGATGGCACTGTTGCGTACTTCTGGGTGAAGCTTGATGTGATACCAAGTTGGTCCCAAGCTTTCCTTGCTTGCTGTGCATAGAGCAGGTTCAAAGCAGCTTGTAGCCAGTTCCCTGCAATAATGGTGCGTGTCTGCGTCAGACATTTGTACAGGTGAAATGGCATTTGCAGGTGGTGAGGATCATTGACAATGAAGCAGTGCCTCTGCTGAAGAGGTGCAGCTTGGCAGGGCATGCCACCCTGAAGTCCCCCGCCCGGGTCTTCAGCGACCACCCCCTGGCTGCTGATATGTGCATTGACATCCTCTCTGACAGAGGTAGGCACCACAATCACGCATTTTATGAAATTGATTTTTAGAAAGCCAGTTTTTGTCTGTCCAAGCTGTTTTCTGCTGGCGTAACTGTCAATCCTTGTTGTAAATAGTTCTGCAGGCCTTACTGTCAATCCTTGTTGTAAATAGTTGCTAACTCACTTGCAATGAGCCATGTTGACTGTTGCTGTGCCAATGTGTGACATCAAACACATGTGCTGCAAGAGCATTATGACTTGTCATCATCAGCAAGCTGCAGCGACGCAGCTACATACTGAAGTAACCATTCAAAATGTGAACTGTTGAGGGGACCACACGTGCTGCAAAGACAACACAGAAATTCGGTCATGTTGTATTCACTGTGTTTGCAGGGTTCTGTGTAGCACATACAGTCAATGAGGTGTATGTGCCCTCTAAGTTTGACCTGGAGACAGGAGAAGTGCACAACAGCATGCATGAGGTGCACTACTTTAGGTATGATTGCCATCTCATAAACCATCTGCATTGTGGTCAGCATGCAGGTTTCAGAGGTACAGCATTGTCTACAGGCTCACAATTTGCAAAGTATAAGGTGTCATCTGTAAGCACTGTATTAAGCAACAATGCTTGATGCATGACACCCATGCCTTCATGCAGAATCACATTTGAGAAGGAAGGGGTGAGACAACAAGCAGGGCCAGCAGCAGCGCCGTCCCATGGGCCAGCCTCTGCGGGTATTGGACAAACATACGTTCCTTCCCATCTGGACAGAGAGTCTCGCCTAGTCCGGCATCACAACCCCAACACCAGCTTCATGTCCAGTCGGCCTCAGCCTACTGTGGTAGCTCCCAATGGGGATGAAAGGGAACCTGATGGGACAGTCACCTCCCATCAGGCTGCTACTGCTGCAGCAGAGGCAGCAGTGCACAAGGAGGTTGCTAGCTTGTCACAGAAAACGCAGATCAGTGCAAAAGAGGAGCAGTCTCTCCAGAAAGAGGTGCAGCGTGTTGCGCAAGACATAGCAGCCGAAGGCAAAACACCCGCCAGTAATCCTGATAAGGCTCGGGTGCAGAGCGCCTGGGATTCACATTACGTGCCTGATGCCAAAAAGGGTGATTCTGCACCACCAGAGTATTCTTTACATAATACCACTAGCTACAGTGGGAACAAAAGTACCAGCAAAACATGAAGATTGTCATTTGCAGAGTTGCGTGGTGTTGTGTTTGTACCCTTGTGTCTGCAGGCATGGGCCCCTGCATGCCTTTGCAGAGGTTCTTTACTGCCTGCTTGTTGTCAGTCTATCACTTCCATGATAGTTTGGATATCAGTTCCCAGTCATGTACATGGCTTTGTGTCCCAGATAGAGGCATGCATCATATTTTGTCCTCATAGTGATAAGTGTATAAAACTTGGCACAAAGCAGCAGAAACATATGTCAGGACATGAAAATAGGACATCCAAATGCAACAGAGGGGTTGCGCTACAAATGTTATAGTATGGCATATGGGCAAAGCTCTTTCTCATTGCTGCGGTGAGGTTTGCAACATACCACATCACTGCAGTGCTATTACAGTGATATATAGAAACATATCTGGTGCATGAAGTGTGGCATGTAGCCACACGAGTGGTGTCTGTAATGGAGGTTTGATACCAGCAACAAGCACACAGTACTGGTCAGAAAACCTTTCTTGGCTGCTGTGCATCAACGCTGCATGTGGACTTGAAGAAGTACCAGTTTGTACTGAGCTTTCTTGGGCTTCTTGTGTCTCAATTGTGGCCTGTTCGCTACTTTGCACCTCTTGCTGGTTGTCATGTTGAAAGCAGTGCGGCAAAATCTGCTGCAGCGTCTGAAGCAAGGATGGTTCCTGTCCATTGCTGGCGGTGCTCACTGGTCTTGAAGTATACTCCACACTCTCATAGCTTGACATGTAGTCTGCAAGGCCAGTGCTGCTTCATTTCTCATGGACAGGCAAAGAAGCACACTCTGATGCCAAACTGACTGTCACACATGAACAAGCTGAAACAGTAATTTCACTGACTTGCGCTGGAGAACTACACACGGCTTTCTGAAAGCAAAAAGCTGTTGAAAATATTGCAATGCGACTGCACTCACCACCAGAGCTTCTCTGTATGTGAAGCCTGACAGGAATCATGGCAGGTCTACTGCCTTTAGCTTTGGGAGAAAGTTGCAAGGAACTGGCTACACGCTGGTAAGCATTCAAATCTGCTGCTTCAACACTTGTCCAAAGACTTTGTTGGGACTGCTGCGACATCTGAAGGATGGCAGCAGCATTGCCAGAGCAAATCACAGCTGCCTCTTTCAGGCTATTGAGGTAAGTTTGCAGTAAAGAGTGAGAGCCTTCCCAGGCAAGCAGTGTGTCAGAAGGAAAGTCACGGAAATGAATCTGCACCAGCATCACCCATGGTTGCACCTGTATGTGTAGCCAGCAGGAGTATTGTGCGGGAGTTGTAGCACTAAGGCTCTCATTTTAGTCTAGGCTTACTGTCACATTCCAGACCACACCAGGGTTTCCCCTGTGCAGGAGATCAAACAGCACTCCAGCAGGCTGCTGCCTGCAAACCTACAAGCTTTGCACTTCTGCTGTTGTGCTCAAGCTGTAAGACTGACTGCAGCTGAATAGGCAACTTGACTGGGATGCCTACCAGCGGATCGGCAACCCATCATCTTCGAACCATGGAGTATTTACAGCGTCCTTTACCTCAGGCGGCAACACATGCTGCATAACCGATAGGGGCAGTGGGTCGCTGTTGCGGGAAAATGCTAAAGCAGAGCGAGCTTACCCGAAAATGATCAAGCGCACGGTTGAGTACACTTGGTAGATAGGAACAGCGAGGAAGCAACACCTGGCAGACAAGCAGGCAGTCACAATCAATGCACCTGCAAGACAGCAGCTTCCGCTAGGCAACAGTGACACACATGTAGGGGAGCTGGAGGACCCTCGACTGTCGTGACTTCGCTCGCGCTCAACGTCAACCTTACTGGAATCTGCAAATGCAATAGACGTAGAGGACAGATGGGGTTACTCAGCTACCCCTGAGCGTATAGACTTACCGCAGCGGTCCAGGCTTCGTGCTGCACTGCTTCAGGGTTTGCCGTCATGCGGTCAGCAGTGCTACATTGACGTACGACAGCATCGATGCCCTCACGCTAAATTGAGAGTCGGATCAAGGCTCCGAATCGAAGCTCGCTGCATACTTCGTTCGTTTCGCCATTGATAAGTTGGATCTCTAGTCTTCTTCTTCTTCTTCTTTGGAAACTCACAGCATACACTAATTTTGCTAGGGTTGGCACAAAGGTACCATTTTGGTTATGCTTCAGGCGTTTGGGCTCAGGTCAACGTCAAGAAAGCTGATTCAGAAACGTGTTGTGAGTTGGCGCTGCCAACGACTCTGATTGACTTTGTTTGTTAAGCCTCAGCTCTTGGCGAGAGCTGCTTTGTTTCTGGTCTTGTGTTTTTTCGTTACTTCGCTTGGAGCTGCTTGCGCATAAGAACAGATGAGGAGCGCTCGTTATTTTGCAGCAGATCACGGAGTCAAGTATGCTCGCTTCTATCTTTCGCAGCGCAACCTGAGGGCCATAGACTTCCCGCGATCACCACAGAAGTTTCTGTACAGGTTGCCTACGCGTGAAGTACAACTCTCTCCTGGTGATGAAAAAGTGAACGACGAGGCAGAAGCAGCTGAAGACGATGCGCAGAGCAGAAGCTCGCGTGACCAACGAGTACCTCCAGACTGGTACGTGGCATTACACGCAGCAGTGCTACTTTCGGATTTGAAAACTGCGAGAAAGCATAAAGTTATTGGTTGCTCCACGACAGGTTTCTACATGATGATCGTGATCTAGATCCGGGAGCTGCTCGACAGGTACAAACGTAATTCTGTTCCTGCTTTGGTATGAAGTCCTTGCAACAAAGCTTGACCCCAAACAGTGGTCAACTTGCAGAAATCAGACCGACAAGGAAAAGAAAATCGAGGTGGCAGAGGCAGGCAGGGCTCTGAGTGGGACGAAAGTGCACAGTAAGCAATCCTTGCTAATTTTTGTCCAAACAGCTGCTGCTAATTTGTGACTTCACTGTGCAGGAGCGGCTCTGGACAGGCTTCTGCCAGGCGTGGAGGAAGAGGTACTGCGTTCCTTGGATTTGGCTTGGGCATGTGAAGTTGTCTTGCTGTTATGCTGAGATGCGGTGAATTGCTTGTGCAGGTGGTGGTAGGAGTGCAACCACAGCTCCCACAGTACCTGGCAGAACATTGCCCTTGCTGCCTCAGTCATCGGCATGGCACTATATAGATCCTGAGGGCAAGGAGCAGGGACCCTTTGATGCCAAAAAGCTGATCAATTGGGTGGATTTGGGATATTTCGGACAATCAGACCTGCAGGTGTGCCATGCAGCCATCCTGTGATGCACATCAACTGAATTTGCTTAGCCAGGCCTAGCTTGCTCACTAAAGGCTGTTATGGCTTGCTTCATCTCAGAGTGCCTTTAAACGTATAGGATCAAATCCAAGTGTGCTGTGATGATGCTTATGTTGTGGAAACAGCATGTATTGAGCATCGTGAGTCTGGTGACATGTAAGACTGACGATGCTCAATACATGCTGTTTCCACAACATAAGCATCATCACAGCACACTTGGATTTGCCTGTCGCTGCTGATGTTTGATTGGTATTCTCGTGGCTGCAAAGGCAACAGCAAAGGCACAGCGCAATAGCAAGGCTCAGAGCTTCCATTTGCTGAAACACAGTGGCCCTGCATGAGTCAATGGAATGTTGCTGCTGAGAGTGCTTCAAGGGCATGTGGAGTGCAGGTGCGAAAGACTGGCAAGGAGGTTTGGGTCAGCTTGTCAGATTCTCTGCCACAGATCAGGAAGGAAGCTGCAGGGGATTTCAGCAGCAACCATGACCGTGCAAAGGAGCCAGTGAGAGGTGCACAAGTGCGGAATGATGACCAGCCTGAAAGGGGACGCAAGGGTCCCAGGGGAGGTGGCAGAGCAGGCAGGGCTCGCAGGCCAGACGAAGATGACCTTTTGCCAGTCATGCCAGAGGTGATTTAACCGCTGTTGCTCTGTTGTTTCTGTTGATTGTGTAGTCTTGACCCTGACAAATACAGGGAGGAGATCTTTGTACTGCCACCCGGGTCATCCTGTGTCATCATTGCCTGCTGCCTGTCATGGTGAGGGGCAGCTGCTTTATCTCCTCATACATACACTTACCTGCAGTTGTGTACAACACTGCCAGCCTCACATGTGTGCCCTCTCACGCGTATGGCAATGAGCATCCGGATTATAGTCTGATCATAGACTGACTGCTTGCTACTTGTCATGCAGGGTAGGCGGCATCCAGCAGAAGCCCTGCTGAGCCCCAGAGATGAGGACAGGGAGGAGGGTGGGCAGCGCCGCTATGGCCGCCGGGGAGCTGACCATGTCACACCTGGCCCTGAGCAAGCCAGCAGGGGTGGGCGGGGCAGAGGCAGGGCTCGAGGAGGAAGGTCAGACAGGCGTGAAGCCTCATACTCAGATACCAGGGGTGATCACAGGGGTGACCAGCGCCAGGGGGCAGCCACGCAGTCCAGCAGAGGCACTAAGCCATCTAAACCATCTGCCAAGGATGTGGCATGGAACCTGTTCACAGCTGGAGCCAAGGTATTGCCCAGCTGCCGTATACAACTTCCCGAGCATGCAAAGAAAGCGCAAGTTGCCCAAGTTCAGCTTGCATGTGCCAGCAGAACTAAATAGCATCACTGTTGTCAAGGTAGCATGTTTTGCAGAAAGTCACAGCATCACAGGTAGGGGCAGTTGGTCAACATTTTGCAAGGAATGCTTGTTGGCCATCTTACAACACATCAATCCTGAATGCAAACATAGCCTACCTCAGCCGGATCTGGTCTTATTGTAGGGATCAGAGGAGCCTGTATGGAGATATGTTGACCCTGATGGCGTTGTGCAAGGTCCATTCACTGCCAAAGAGATGCACCTCTGGCTTGAGAGCAACTACTTGCAGCCGGAGCTGCCAATCTGTGGCATGGTAAGCAACCTGCCTTCGTGTGTATCATTTTGTTCTGTCACATGCTGTGCCACCCAATCTCTTGTCATCAAAGCTTGTTTTGCTGCATGTGTGCGTGCTGTTGTCTGACACTGTGATGGTCAGATTGCAGCTGAGATGGGACGCCTGTTCAGTGTGATTTTAGCTTCAGCCTGCAGTCATGCATACGCATTCGTTTGTTGTCCCTGTTGTCACAGATGTTGTCGAGAGCGCAGTCTGATGGCCGTCTCATTGCTGCCCTGTGAATCACTGTTATGCACTGTGCACCCCTGCGATAACAAGCATTCTTGTGCAAAGCTGATGACTGCAGTACACGTGTAGGAGCGCAAGGTGGCCCCACCTGACTTGCCCCCCATAGACATTTACAAGACCTTGGCCAGCCTGCTGCAGCAAGTAGAGGCAGGCCACAAGTT
>JAABUK010001273.1_pt1 | contig 48815 bp, 46 predicted proteins | sample 5559141 | NCBI WGS metagenome assembly JAABUK01 (sample SAMN10711869, study PRJNA513367) | rock metagenome | isolation source: Antarctica rocks | place: Antarctica: Victoria Land, Pudding Butte nord | collected 2016-01-03 | reverse complement strand
CATTCTGGCCCTACCGAGCTATCCTAGCCCAAAACCAGCTGTTTTCACCAGCCAATTGCCATTCCAGAGCCATTCTGGCCCTACCGAGCTATCCTAGCCCAAAACCAGCTGTTTTCACCAGCCAATTCTTCCTCTTCTTTGTAGCTGTAGCCGTCTCCCCCTCATCCTCATCCGGTACTGGCTCCTGCGTATACTTCCATAGCTTCCTGCTACGTAGGTGTGCGCGTATATCGATAAGCCAATCGCTGAAGTTGTTTTCGGTAAGGGGTGTGATATGTAGTGAGACGACGTTCGCCGATTTGCCTGAGTTTGCCATTCTGGCGCAGGCGTTGACGTTGACGTTGATATAAAGACTGTGACTTATCGTAGCCACTAACGGAACAACAACAATTGGGTGCGTAAACAAGCACTAACCCGGGCTCATAACCCGTTGAGATTCAGAATGGATGTTGTTGTTGTTTAGGAAGGTCTATGGAGTTGAGACTATTTGACCCCCTTGCCAAGAGCCACTAGGCCCAAATCCAACGAGTTCCCTCTTAGAGCAGCTGCTGTCCGAGTGGATAAACGTGGCATAGCACACTCCTCTTTCTTACGAGCAGAAAGTAAGAAAGAAGTGCCGGTAGCATCCTATACAACAGATCATCCGCATGACTCAGAGCGAGTTGTGCTCGCGGTCAATGACGCCAAATCATCCCTTGTGTCGGCTGCTGCCAATGATGTTGGATGGAAGGCTGTGGCTTTTAACAATGATTTGGTGAAGAAGATCACGCCTACTATGAGGAAGTTTGTACTGCAAGATAAGATAGCCGTTATGACAGGGTATGTGGGACTCTGTCTCTGAATGCATGTGGACCTTGCTGGAAGAAATGTACCTGCTCTGACTCTTTCAATGTATGTGCTATCCTCTATGCGAATCAATATTCTCCTACCAAGTATCTTGGTCTTCCTACAGCTTTGCATCTTTTGCAATCTCCGCCGCAAAGACTGAGTATCCTGCTATAGAGGCGTCAGAGGACTGGAATGGAACATGTCACAAGCTCTGGCGGAAGCTGGAGCAAAGGCTATCGCTCTAATCGATGTCAAGCAAGACCCCGGTGATCAAGCGGCAGCAGAGCTTCACGAAACCACTGGCATTCCCGTTCATTTTCACAAAGTCGACGTTCGAGACGAGAACGCTATCACAGAGTTTATAAACAAGGTGGTCGAAGACCTAGGTCCAGTAGATATTGTTATCAACTCTGCCAGCGTCGTCGAGTAAAGTACCCTCTCGATCAAATTTGGGCACTGAATTGCTCATGTAACAATCTCCAGCTCCAATATCAAAGCCGAAACCTACGACGCCACTCTCTTCAGTAAACTCATTGACGCAAGTCTAAGAGTTTTTTCCCTCGTCTCTCAAGCCTGCGACCAACACATGCTCTCCCGCAAAAGCGGCGGCTCCATAATTTTTCTCAACTCCATCGCCGGCTCCAGGGCTCCAGCCCCAGAAACAATGCCCACTTCGCTTGGAAGCACGACTGCCCGAGATGGCCTCGGAGCTTTTCGCAATTTTGCACGTGGCTTATTTTTGTGCCTGCAACCTAGGGCAGCGTACGGGAACGGTCTTTTGCAACAAGGCCAGCTGGCAACGATTTGCAACGTCGGTCGTATTCCAGGCACCAATAACTATTTTGATTCTCATATTGGTTTCGGCCGCATGCAATTGCTCTAAGTGCCTCTCGCAAAATATAGATGTACTGAACGCCGACTCTTATGTCTTCCAAGTCCAGCGCACGAAATCCAAGGCAAACGATAACACCTATCTTTCCAACTCATATAGACGCCGTTACTCTCAAAGCATGCAAAAATACTTTGATACATACCTTACACAAACAAAGCGCTTGCCAATCGTAAACGAAGTTAGAGGTTCCCGAGCTCCGTCGATAAATGGTCAGTATGGAAACGCGTAGAACTATCCTTCATCACTGCCTCTGCCTCCCCACAACTTCAATCACTCCCTCGCCAACCTCCACCTTCCAGCCCTCACTATGCAACATCCTCCCTACAGCCGGACCAAGCTTCCCTCTTCGACCTTCCGAATGTCGGCCAACTCCAGTAATCACTCGCAAACCACCACCCATGACTTTCCCCTGCCTAGCTCGCTCCCTCCCCTCTTTTTCCCACCAACTTCCGACTCTCTCCCTTGCGATGCTGACGGCATCTTTTACGTTCACCCCATGTAAATCGACGTCGCCCAGCCTAGACTGACTCGTCACCAGTGCATCCGCTTCAGCTGCCTGGTGCCGGCGGAGGGATGCCGAGGCGTCCCGGCCTACGGAGCTGTAATATGATGCTGCTCCGCCCATCAATGGTTTCGATTTTGATAGGCGGTAGGCGGACGAGGCTTGAGCGAAGGCGTTAGAGCGACTCGTAGCAAGGGCGGCAGCAGTTGATGATGGCAGGGGCGTGGAATTATTCGATGACGGCGTACTGGGCGTAGACTCGACTGGCGAGGCAGGACGAGGGAGATACTGTGGGATAATTGCTATAGAAGCGCTGGATGAGGCTTGCGAGGAAAGAGCGCGGGCAAGCTCGTGAGCCGAGGCAGTCGAGGGGTGGGTCAAGCTAATGAGTGCTTTCAGTTGTGGATAGGGCAAGCGCTGGAAGTCCACGGAGAGCTCGGCTACGTGAACAGTTAAGAGAGAAGGGGCCGTATCCGACAGATATGGGTTGACCAGAGTTTCAGGATCGGTTGAGGCGCAGAGCGCAGCGATAGTTGCGGGAAGCGATGCGCCATTTTTGTGGTAGGTAGAAGCTATGATCTTGGGCGAAAGAAATGTTCTTTGTGCTATGAAGTCGACGTCTTCTTTCCCTCGATCCCATCTACTCAGCGGCGAGGGACTGTAGGACGATTGGTCGTCCGTTGGCCCAGGGGTCGAGCTCGTTCGACGAAGTAATTGCTTCTGCTTTTTCTTTTTCCTGCGCCCTCGTCCGTTGACAGCTGGTTCCGTGAACGCCTCAATCCCTTTCTTGCGATGCCCCTCCTCCTCTAAGAAAGCCTGATTCAGCAGCTCCTCTACTGACGATCCGAAATTGTTGCCTAACTCCTTGAACGTGTAGCTGATGTCGAAGTCTCTCGCTCCAGGAAACATCTCTTTTAACAGCTGCAGCTTCTCCTCCGCTGGGAGACCTTCAAGGCTCGTCTCATGTTGTTCCCTGCCTGAGTCTGGGTGGTTTGTTTTCCTGTCATGACCGTAGAGATCGATCGAGTCCAGAGCCTGCCCTATCCCCGTGATTTCGGTATCCTCGGTAGTCGAAGACGCAAAGTCCCCATGCCACGAACGTGCGCGATCAGAAGAGCCATGGGAGCTCTGTTCATCTTGTAGGCCACTGCTCCCTGATGGATCGAAAGCAGCATTCTCCTCTGCTAAGGCGCTTTCCTTCAAGATTTCAAGAGTGCTCCGTAGTTCGCCAATGGACACAGTGTTCGACAAATCGTAATCAGAGACAATTGCAGAGAAGAGAGAAGAATCGATTGGTGGGCAATACTGTTTCTGCAGAGGTCCGCTGTTAGCAAACGAAGATCAAGGATAATTGCTGGCGAGCATATCGGTACCTGCCTCTAAAACTGAATGTATGTTATCCATCTTTGGATCTTAGAGGGGTTCTTTGAATTCGCGTAGTCTTCCTAATTATCATGATATCGTAGAATTGCCGAAAATGAACAAATGAGCGTGTGGGCGAGAAGAGTATTGTTCTTTGGAGTCTAAAACATCTTCAAATGACTCTAGGACGTCACGATAAAATTGGGTAATCTATCGGCTCACTAGTGTATGTAACTTTCGTAAAAATGCGCGATATGCGTTCAATGAGGGGGGCCTTTCCTTGCTCTGGATAACAATGTAGCACATTCTGGAACAGACCGGCGATAGAGGAGGATGGCGATAATGACCCCAAAATGTGGTTCTCGATTGTAGGATTTGAAAGATTTCCACACCATGGCTGCTGCAATGCTTCTTGGAAAGCGGACCCATCAAGTCCCCGGTAAGCAGCCTTGTCTTTCTATACATCATCCTGCTCTAAAGCGTTGTAGGTAGACTGAATGTTTCGGAATTGTTCTTTGAGGTACCTAAGGATCATTCAAATCCGTCAAATGGGACTCTCCGTCTCTTTGCCAGAAGCGTTGAAAGATTTGAGAGGCCAATAGACGCAAGCAAGAAAGAGCCCAAGCAACCGCCATGGTTCCTGTACTTGCAAGGCGGACCAGGCATGCCATGCAGAAGTCCACAAAGCTACGCCTGGACGGACATTGTCCTTGATAAAGGCTACCAAATCTTATTCCTGGACCAGCGAGGTACAGGCCTAAGTAGCACAGTCACTGCGAGGACCCTAGCCACAGAAGGCGGACGTCATCAGCAAGCCAATCTCCTTAAGCTCTTTCGTGCAGACAGTATCGTTCAGGATTGCGAAGCTATACGAAAGACACTAACCGCTGATTTTCCTGAGGAGAAGAAGAAATGGTCCATCATGGGCCAAAGCTTCGGTGGCTTTTGCTGCGTAAATTATCTCTCGCGATTCCCGGAAGGTCTGCGAGAAGTCTTTACGACCGGTGGTCTCCCTCCTCTCGTCAAGCACCCAGATCTAGTTTACAAATATCTTTTCCGCAAAGTCAAGGAGAGAAACCAGGCCTACTATCAGAAATACGCCGAAGACATCCATCGAGTCAAGGACGTTATCCGCTATATTGAGAAGAACAACAATGAGAAGAAAGAGATTTTACTACCTAGTGGAGGAAAACTGACAGTCTTGCGTCTACGCCAGCTTGGCATGCTCTTCGGTTTCCACGGGACAATGGACAGCGTGCATGAGATGATCTGCCGTTTCACCAGCGACCTGACCCAATTCGGATTCTTCACCAGGCCCACTCTTGCGCAGTTCGGAGACATGATGCCATTCGACACGATGCCACTGTACGCCCTCATGCACGAGCCAATCTACGCTCGAGGCAACGCACCAAACTGGTCTGCAGACCGCGCCATGAAGCAATACCCGGAATTCATGAACGCCTCAGCAGAGAGCAAAGACCCTGTCCTCTTTACAGGCGAGATGGTCTTCCGAGATATGTTCGACGACTACGATGAGCTCCAACATCTCAAAGAGACAGCAGACATTCTCGCAGCATCTGACGACTGGCCAGAGCTGTACGATGAAGCGCAACTTGCGAGAAACGAGGTCCCAGTCTATTCGGCAACGTACATGGAGGATATGTATGTGTACTTCGACTTTGCGAGGGATACGGCGTCGAAGATTAGGGGCTGCAAGAACTTTGTTACGAATGTTATGTATCATGATGCACTGGTGCACAAGACGGATGAGCTGATGAAACAGCTTTTTGCGCTGAGAGATGATACCATTGATTAGCGGGAAAAGAAAGATGGGACGATGAAGTATGTTTAGGTTTCTAAACATTTAATTGACCACTTGACGGCTGGTACTGGCGTCGATCCTATTGAAAAGATATTGTTGAAGCAACCAAGGCATGCATGGGTATCGAAAGAACATTGACCAGACATCCTCCTCTTCCTCAACACTGACAGGCATATGCATGGGTATTAATCGAATAGCTTGAAAGCACAATATCTAATAGCCACCTCTTCCACAACAATGAGATAAACTCTTACGCTTCTCGTCATCTTGCACAAAGCCACCCTACATCCCCCTCCTCCCCTTCACCCTCGGTTTCCCAGCAACAGCCGCCTCGCTAGTTCACATCAGCGTCATCCCCAATCACCAAACCACCCCCATCAGAAGAACCACTCACCCCATCCCCACGTCAAACAAACACTTAGGCGCCCACTCATCATGGACATGATACCTTTCACACCTCCTCCGCGCCTCCCTCCACGGCGCCTCCCCCTCCCCCTCCCTCCTCTTCAACTTCCCCACCAACTGCCTCAAAAAGCTTTCATCCCAGCTATCCGGATGAGACTCAATCAGCGCATCTGTTTTCTTCCACAAGAAAAGATCCAGCACCAACTCCCTCAACCTCCCAGTCTGCTCTCCCACATCCTCCCCGAAAAGAGCTCTCGTATCATCCGGAGTCGGGACCGAATTCGTCGCATCCGCGCGGCGGGCGAGTTCGTCGATGATGCTGTTTTTGACACCGGGTACCTATACACCCAATCGTCAACAACCCTCTACCCATCGTCAACAACCTCAAAATCTAGGTACCAAAACCCCGCCTAACCTCAACCCACAGCAAAGCGAGACAAAATTGAATGCACAAACCTGCAGCCAATCCCCCACCTTCCACAACCTCACCAACCGAAAGTACGCCGGATGCGGCCCATCCAAACTCTCGTGCGTCAACGTCCGCGTATAAACCCACTGCACAAAGTATTCAAAATCCTGCGCATTCTGGCTCGGCAGGGTCAAACTGCTCGTCTGCGCCTCTCGAAAATTGTAGCTCGGATTGAAAGTTGCCGTGAAAAAGGGGGAGATGGCGACGAGGGCTTCGAGGTGGAGGGGGAATGGCGTGGCGGTGGCACCGATGTGTATGGTTATGGGGGTTTTGAAGAGATGGCTGGATGGGAGGGGTTAGTGGGATGGTGATCGTGTCGGGGGGAGAGGGGGCTACCGGGTTGGAGTTGCGGGGGTGGGGAAGGTGAGGATTTTGGGGATGGCGACTTCAATTGATTTGACGATGTGCTTCTTTTTCTTTGGGATGATTGCGACGGTGGTGATTTCTGCCGTTGGGGGCTCAGGCTTGATGGTGGAGAGGCGGTCGAAGTGCATGGCTTTGATTGAGGAAACCATTTTGGGTAGTGCATGCAAGTGGTGCGTGGGAAGGCCAGGTTGAGCAAGAGATGCCGATTGACTGTGCGGTGGCGATATTGAAATACAAATAGTAAGGTCATACCCCTGCAAATTCACTGTATTGAGGGTGCATAGCTTTAAAGCAAGTGGAAACTTGGCTGTGGGCGAGGAGATCTGTTCGCAGTCGTTGTTATATGGCAGTATTCGAACATGGGCTGCAAACGTAGACAATGAGGTGAGCAGTTACAGTATGCATTCAACATACAGACAGTCGATTGTTTTCAGGGTCAAATTATCCGAGGGAATCCTGAGTTCTACTAGCGCTCTTTTTCCGCATGCGGCAAATGGCAGAAACGATTGCAAACATCGCTGAGTTCAATAGCCGGCGACACAACTTCACAAAAATGCTATTGTAGAATTGCATCAGGTTAAGAGGCTCGTAATGCGGAAGTGCTACCATCAAGTCTTAATGAAGAAGGGTTGTCAAGTGTGCGACTATGATGCCAGTCTGATAGCTCGGCTAAAGCATTCCACGTGTCGCTCAATGCAACAGCGAATCCGGTATGAACTCCATTATGCGAAAAGCACCAGCTTCCCACTCTAGATCCGATGCTTCTCACTCTCTGTGCAACGATTAGCTGGGTGCTAAATGATTGTCTAGCGCTGATACTCACCAAGTCTGGAGTAAAGCATGTAGAGCGCCATCTGATTGCACTCCTGTGTGCCCGTGATGGTAACCAACCGCTCGTTGCTGTTGTCCTGCGGCTCGTTGATCTTGATAACGCTGCCACTGAGCTGCCTGATCTCGTTGATCTTGGCTCCACCCTTGCCAATGATTGCACCAACCATATCGTTTGGAATGAAGATTTGCTGCGTCATAGGCTGGCCAGGGACCATACCCTGGATCGGTTGAGCTGGGGGTCCGGCGTGGCTATGAGTTGGCACATGAGCTCCATGTGGTTGGGGTTGGTGAGGTCCCGCGCCAGCGTAGCCGACCCCAGGTTGTTGAGGAGAGCCACCGAAGTGTACAGGCGCTTGAGGTTGCTGTTGAGGTGGTTGTCCGTGAAGATAAGGCACACCATATGGATTTGCAGGGGTGCGCTGAGGTTGGTTGTTGTGACGTCGGAAGTTGTCTGGATGGCCGTACTGACCGCCAGCGGGTTGAGGCACGTATGGGACAACTTGCATGCCACCTGGAACGACGCCAGCTGGCCCACCACTTCGTGTAGCATATGCCGAAGCTGCTGGGCCACCAAAGCGCTCCGTTAGCTGTTCCACGAGGGTCTGCCCGACGTAGTAGGTAGCGATATGCACGGCGTCTGCCACACCAAGCACGACCAGCGATCGCTCGGTAGAGAGAGGCAAGCACGAATCTGATGCATTAAGACGAGCCCCGGAGGCTTCTTGTATTTCGCGAATGCGTACGCCAGACTTGCCAATGATAGAGCCGATCAAAATGTGAGGCACCAGTAAACGTAGCGGGTAGGTCTTGGATTGAGAGGTGGAGGGTGCTTCAAGAGGCTCGTTGTTCAGCGTACGGATGATCAGACCGAATGCCTACGCTGGTCAGTACTGAAATAGCAACAAGCAGAAGAGGAAAGGCGTACCTTCGCAGTTGCATCGACCAATCCACTGACAGTCAACACTCTCTCCACTGCGCCACGAGAATAATCGCTCACGGTGCATTTGGCACCGGAGAAACGTCGGATCTGAGTAACGTTCTCTCCACCTTTGCCAATGACCGTGGCAGCCTCAGCACTTGAAATCACGGCACGAACATGTAGCCACCCAGTCTCGTCTTGGTGTCCCTGATGCGACATTGGGCCTTGAGATGTAGCGCGGTCATACTGACCACCGGTAGATTGGATTGGCTGGGTCTCTAATACGGATGCTGCTGAAGGACCTGCCCCATTCGGAGCATCTGGCACTGCAGTGTCTCCCTGTGTGTCTGTGTGGCCATTCTCAATAACCAGACTCGTAGCCTCCGCCTTGATACTCGGATCTTGGCTCGAAGCGGTAGCTTGGTTCGCTGGGACAGGCTCGGGAAGTGTATTCTCAGTGGCCGCCTCTTCTTTGACAGGCTTATCGAGTGCAGGACGTTTCGCGTCAGGCTGATCCGTTGGCCCAGAAGGAGATGATTCGTCGTCGAGAGGTCGCTTGGTATTCGCGACAGGAGTCGCAAGAGCTGCTGATGGTGATGCAGACATTTTGGCTAATGGTTAATGATGTCTTCAATAACGTGGTTGGGGACTGGTCTTTGGTAAGGTTGATATCTTGGATTGTTCCTATGTACACCAGGGATCTCGAAGGAAAACGTGCTGGTGCTGGTGTAGACGTCTGCTGGAAGGAGCGACACGCTCTTTGGATGGGAAGAGGGTCGTGATAGGGAGGAGTCGGGGGTTAGGTAGGTGTCAAGCTGTGATGGATTGGAGTAGACGATGAACGGTAACAGGAGGCCTCGGCTGCAAGCGCAGGAGGATAGACAGTTTTAGTTATGTGATGGTAACGGGCGAAGTGCTCGTGAGGAGATTTGAGGTTCGTGAATCGCTTTGAGGGGACCAACAGTGGGTGTTTGCTAGGGGGTCCTCCGTGAGATATACAGGATGTCAAACCTTTGATGGAGCCTTGAATCACCAATTCTGTCGTGATGAGGATAGTGTTAGGTGAAGGCGGTGCTGACAACAACAAGGACGCCCGGTTGTCGTTGCTGAAGCGTTGTGAAAAGAGAAGTTCGGAGTCAGGGAAGGAGCAGCCTCAAAGTGTGAAGTTCAACGCTAGTGGGCTATACTAAGCCTGTTTTTGCCTGGTCTGACACCTAAGAAGCCTTGGCAGGGCACCTCGCCGAAACGCGTGGGAGATATGGGGTTGCACTATCTTTGTTGACTGCTTGCATCTGACGCAATGATTGTGCGTGAAGGAACGAAAGGGCGTTCAATCCGGAATCCCGTATTCAAAGATGTCTCCAAATCCAGATCTATTGTCCAAGCTACGAGAACACGTTGCCAAAGTGAAGGAAACAGATTATGATCTTTCAGGAACACATGGGGAGGAAGACTATGAAGCGCGCATCAACAGGACTCTGCAATCGCTGCAGAATCAAGTCAAGCAGCATAAAGGTGCCCTCGAGAAGGTGCTGATCTCTTGTGAAACTGGATAATGCGACTTTATACTGACTTGGAGATATTGTTCAGTTACGGGCGAAAGCGGCCGAACCAGCCATTGATGAACCATCTGAAGATCCTAAGACTCGACTCAAACAATTGCGCACCATCACAGCTGCCTACAAGACCATCACTTCAACCGAGCCACCTCTACCCCTACCAAACTCTCCTCTGCCCGCACTTCTCGCCCTCCGCAGCACCCTAAACCTCTTGGACCAGACCAAGACTTCCATCAGAGAAACAAAAGAGAATATCGACGCCGCAGAAGCCGGACTACAGCGCGAGCGAAACGACCTACAAGAAGCTCGCTCACTTACTCAAGCGCTGAAGCAGAGAATAGAAAAATTGCGGCTCGAGGATGTGGAACAATCCCATAAAAGCCCCGAGGATATTGGAAGAGCGATGATCCAAGAGCAGCAGCAGAAGAGGAAGCACTATATGGCAGACCTTCGGAAACTAGTTCTCGCCTTCAACAGCTTCATCAATTCACACCTAGCAGCCATGATAGCAGCAGAAGACCTCGGCGGCCCCATTGTCGGCGACCTATTCGACATCTCCGAAGATACCCTCAGAGCCGGCTTCAACCCGCAAGGCAAGCCTAGAAAGACCAAAGCAGCTAGCAACACTATCGATGCTAAGCGCAGACGGCGCAATGAAGAAGTATGGGGATCTGAGGGCGAGGATATGGACGTGGAGCCGAGGAGTGAGAAAGAAGCCGCGGCTGCTGATTTTCGGGCGCTCGTTGAAGATTTGTTGAACGCATCTGCTGGTGATGAAAATGGAGAGGCGTATGTGAAGATACGGAGGGAATCGGCTGCGGTGAGGTTCTTGGTGAGAGCGAAGGTTGCGCAATTTCACCCCCAGGATGCGCGAAAGTTGAGGTTACTCGACTTTGGGAGGGAGTTCGACGACGGATGAGTAGAGAACGGAGTGGAGTAAGTATGTAAGTAAGATGGCCCCAAAAAGATACCCACAATCTGAAAAATATGCGCATCAACGATTTATCTATCATCTATGTTCTTGCTATCTACATCCCCATCGTCTATTTCTCAGTAAAAGCAGTATGATGTACCTCCAACGCCGTGGGCCCGTCCCTCAAGAGGTGAATATTGTCCTTGAAGGTTTGGGTCTCCCTGAATTTCATATGCGCCTCCACACTCTCCCACCTAGATGATTCTGGAGTCAATATTGTATCTACAAATCGTCTCCGAGATGGTACGTACCCAATCACCGCCACAAACGCCTTTCCCTTCTTCCCACTCCCAATACTCTCATGCTCCACATCCTCAATCACCCACCCGCCGCTGGCCGCCTTAAATCCCTTGGCCTTCTCTTTGATAATGGGGATTAGTTTGTTTACGTTCTCCTCGAAGGAATCGTTTTCAGCGCTGAAGTAGCAGGTTATGACTTCGGTTACGGGGGAGGTGGTGTTGGAAACGGCGGCGGAAGGTGGGTGTGGGGTGAAGTTTGCGTGCATCATGGTGAGAGGGCCATCGACAATAGTCATGAGGTGCTTGCCGAAGGGGCCGTAAATGGGATCGGCGATGAATTTCAGGTGATGCTCGTGGCTGTCCCAATCTGAACGAGTACGAGAAATAGTCAGCTGATAGATCGTGAAGGCCGGGAATAGGATGGCAAGCTGGAGGAATGATGATGCAAAGCATTGCGCGCTTGATAGAGGAGAGCAATGCAGCGGATGCTCTTCTTCCGTTGATAAAGAAGCTCAAACCACTGGATGCGGTTACATGGCGTTGCAACGCTGATACAGAACTTGAACAGGGTTGGAAGGGAGCCGGAGATATCTCCTGAATTCCCCTCTATTCTAACCAACGATTGACACAGAAGAATCCTTGGTTTAACGGCCAAGGGGCGTCATTTCTGCCATTGGTGCCAAAAAGGATCTAGCATCGGATGAGGAATCATGTCGTCGTGCATGGCTACGAGTAATACAGGGTGGCTGCATAATATGAAGGCGTGGCCATAGAGCATCCTTCGCGCCCTTAGTGCAAAGAGCTTGCGTCGGATGAAGACCGTGCTGCATTGCATGGCTGATTCTAGGGGATTGCGTTATTGGAAGAAGTGGTTATGAAGCTTACTCCCCATCGTAGTGCAGGACTTTTCTGTCGGATGAAGACTCTTGCAGCGGTGTATAGCTCATACAAAGGGCCTTGAAGTCTTTCGTGATACGCGGTCTTCGCACTTGGAGCCTCCATGTCGAGAGACCAGCTTAGCACCCAGTATCAGCGCCGCACGGGGAGACGAAGAGGCACTCAGTATAGCCGTTGCTGTCATTGGGCATCCGTGCATTTGCATTGAACGGCTGAGCACAGTACCGACATCAAGGGATGAACACAGCACTCAGTAGCGTTATGAAGGGGGCACCGGGTATGACCATTTCCACCACTAGTTTTCTAGCACAGGGGATGGACCGATGGCGGCAGTGGGGGATGGATGATCGCTTGAAGGTAGACAGCGTGTTTGCACGTCCGCCACTCTGACACAACGGTGATCACTAGAGAATGTTTTACTGCTGATGAAGGGGGAAGGCTGATGCAATGCATTCGCGGCGTGGTATAACGGTTATTGCGAAAAGCCAGCGCATTTACAAGGTTGCAACTCCTCGATCCGTGAAGCTCTTACCGATAAGGAGCTGGACCACGCTCTGGTTCTCCACTTCCCGTCCATAGTATGCTCGTTGAAAACCGTCTTGTTGTGAAACGGTGTCGAGGGTCGCTTGCCAGACCTTGCCGGCGGCAGACGAGGGGTCTTCGATGTTTGCTCCGGAAGATAATGGAAGAGTGGCGATCTCGGTTGCTGGAGCGGCCATCGTGATGTGACGTTGGAAGCGTGCAATGAATAGTGCCACGTCAATCTGACTGAATATTGTTTAGTTGATGGTATCCATATCCATGTGACTGGGGGGTTGTTTGCTTTGAACATTGGGCGTCACTACTCGCATGACGCGCATTGCGGAGATGTTAGTGGGGCTAGGCTCGGCCCTTATAGGTAGCCTTATAAGGGCTCCTTCCCCAAGACCACTTAACGGCTTTGCAGAATCCTAAAATATACACATTTACCGACACAAAGTGAAGGCGTTACTTCGTATCGCAGAAGAAGGCTATGTAATGTTACCTCAGCATGCTGCTGCCAATAAGCAAATCGGCTCGATGTCCGGTAGCCTCAGGATAGCTGCCTCACGGAGGCTTGTCATCCACCCACCGCCGTTTCGAGCTTACTGCATCTAGGTTGTACAATATTCTAGTGGATGATACTCTTCTCTACCGGCAGCTCATGGTCAGATCTGCCGCTATGGTTTCTACGATAGCACTCGATATGGGTCGATCAGGGGTAGGAAAAGATCCCCGAATAAGGCTAAGCTTCAAGGATTTATTGGACATGTCCACATGCAAAGCGAAAGACCCTGAGACGAAGGTTACTCCAATGATTTCGATGTGTTTCCTAGACGATAGAATGACCTTGAGGCCGCTGTGAACAGAATATTGTATAATGTTTCAATCACTCATCAGCGTTGTGGCACACTTCACTGTGCAAATGAAAAATTCGTTCCAAGACGCGGCTCCAGATCATTGGACTTTCGTGGACTTGGCTCATCAGACGGTCTCTGCAAGGCTTCGGATGGGTTTTATCTGACCGAGGCTAGGAGTGTGTACAACGTTTAAAACTCAACATACTCATGAACTTACGGACATATTACCGAGGGTATGCAGATCTGCTCCTCCAGCCTACGTTTACCCCGAAGGAACGTTTCAGACTTATGGCAAACAGGTGACAACATTGTGTGCAACTACGGCCGAGAGGATAGAAAAATTCATGACCCAGCCCTCGAGATGATCAGTCCTACAGTCCATCGATCTAACTCTAATAACAATCTGAAATCAAGCGAACCACTTGCTATCGATGAAAACAACCCGGAGGTTACAATGCCACGCAGTAAGAACGCTACTAAGCAGGCCGAGGTCACACACGTCCCGCAGGCGCGTGAGCCCAAGACGAGGAATAGGCCGATCAAGGCATGCTTTCCTTGCCGGTATTCCAAAGGGAAGTGCGATCAGGCACGTCCTAGATGCTCAAGATGTGAAGAACACAATCTCGATTGCCAGTATCTTCCCACCAACTTAACTCCCCAACAGCTGGCTGAGCTCAACGAGCTTAAGCAGACAGATCGCAATATACAAAAGAGACGAACCGTTCTAGCGGTTGGAAAGCCGTCTGGTAAGGCCGTGCAAAGAGTCCGGGAATGGTTCAATTCCAATGATGGCTCCAGCTCCGAAGAATCTATGTCTGGACCAGAAGATGAATTCTTCCCTCAAATTAACGGCAATGCCGTCGTTGATGCTCCTTACGACGATGACGCATCTGACGAAGACCCTATATTGGATATGGGCTTCAAAGTGGGCAAAGTTGGTGTGAATGATCGAATTGGAACCTATCAACGACCTAACGCGGATCAGGAGGTGAGTAGCCCTGTGCGCTTCGGCATTGATCGAGGCCCTCGCGTAGTTGCATGTCAATTGATTTCGGCACAGCTGGACTTTGTGCTCAGTTCCCCAATGTTTGACCGCAGAACGCCAGAAGAAAAGGCCGAGAACCCAGGAATTCCCCACGTCGAGGAGTATTATGAGCCAATCCCGGATGGTACAAGCTACTGCTTTCAGCCAGGCGATACATACATCGCACCTATCTCTGGGTTCCCTTTCTCTGATGGGTTGGGAGATGAGACTCATAGACCGACAAGAGAACTTGCGGATATTCTAATGAAGCAGTATTGGACATGTGTCCACCCTATCACTCGTACAATCCACAAGCCTTCGTTCGAGCGAGCGTATTGTATGTTCTGGGCTGGAGGACGTACTCCAACCTCTACGCGAGCGCTGATCTTCGCTGCCATGTTCTCCGCGGTCGTCAGCATGCCCAAGGACCACCCAATCTTACATCAAATCCGCGACGAAGAGGGTAATCTATTGGAGAAATTCCAGTCATCTACGGAGGCTCTTCTTGGCCGCGCCCACCTTGCTCGAACCACCAAGCTTGAAACAATCCAAGCTGCTGTGACGTATTTGGTAAGCAAAGGCCTATCATTACACCGTTGCGAAAATACTCTACAATCCCAGCATTGGTCTTGATCTGGCACAGCAGAATTGGTACTATCGCGAAATTATCTCCAATCGAATCGCTCGTTATGTTCTTTGGACGACCGTCATTCTTCTGATTACAATGCTCACACTAACGATCTCAGGTCCCACTATGTCGAGCTGACGTTGGCCGTGTTCACTCAACTGCGGTTGCATCGGCAGTCCGTATTGCCCAATGCATGGGTCTCCACAGGGACGGTGCGGAGTACAGTTACGATGCTGTAACGCTTCAGGTTCGGCGCCTGATCTGGCACCAGCTCCTCCTTCTCGACACGCGAGCCTACGAATCACACGGGCCCCAATTGCTAATACGAGAAGAGTCGTTCACAACAAAATTTCCATTAAATGTTGATGACGATGACTTGGAGCAGAGTGGTGCTCCATGTGAGGATAGCGACGGCTGGACCGATATGACATTGACCCGGATTCGTATGGAATGCGATAAGGTCATTCGAAGGATATATGTTGACAGAGAGCGCATTGGATCTGGAGAGGGTCAAATATCCCTTACTGACGTGCTTTACTACATATTCCAATTTCGCAAAAGCATGAAGCAAAAGTACGTCCGAATGATTGACGACAATAACCCACTACAGTACTACGGGCGGCTCAACATCGATCTTCATACAAGGCGTATGCATGCGATGATGCTCCATCGTTATCATGGAATGAGTGCGCTTGAAAGAATGCCAGGTCAGCATCTCCTGCTTAAAACTTCAATGCTTGCAAGTTTACATGCTTCAACAGATCGTCTCGACGAAAATATGAGCGAGTCTGGCGTTGCAACTATGGCGATTGCGAAAGAGATCGAGACATCCGAAGGCCTGGAACCCTGGTTATGGTACGCTGGTGCATTGGTCCAACATCATTACGCACTTCTGATGCTTGTGGAATTCTTCATGCATCCACACCGAAAAGGTGCTGAATTTGCCTGGAACTACCTAGACTGGGTATTCGAAGTGCCGCCGGAAAGAGCCAACGATCCGCAGAAGGCCCGGCGATTGTTGACTAAAGCACGCAACGGGATGAGAGCCTATCTCACAGCCAAAAGACTTCGATGTCCTAACTCCATGAGAGTAGCCTCGGGACCACCAGCGCAGTTGAGGTCGGGAACTCTGCCAGCAGCTGTGTTAGGAGCTGCACGGAGACTCGACATCGGGTATGGTCAGTCTGTTGATATCAAAAAGAACATTCCTCGCAGCCATCCCGCCAATGTCAACAATGCTGCAATACCTAACGGGGTTTGCCATTCTTCCGCTACTGGACAAGCCAGTGCTGCCATGCTTGAGCCTCAGGGCATGTCAGTCTCTGTGTACGGTCCATGCAACGACCCAATGCAAGGCGTCGAAGCGGCGGATCCGAGGAGACCGTTCGATCTGGAATGGGTGAGTCTGTCCAATTCAAGATACGCCCTCAAGATCCCAACGACTAACGGTGCATTAGCAAAAGTACAGTGAGATCTATCCTCCAGAGTACAACACTGGAGATCTCAACAGCAATACCTATGATTACAGGCCTCCAACATATCCCATTCCTTACCACGAGCAGGGGCAATTCCAAGCCATAGCATCGATGTACCCTGGCTTGGAGCCTTCCGAGGCCTTCATTCGCCACAGTCAACAGTTCAGCAATGGATATCCATATATTAGAGATCCCAGCGATGGCCTTGCACACCCGAGAAGCGTCCCAATGGAAGATACAGCAACGTTGAACAGTGGATTCGTGAGTGCAGCAAACGACCCATACTCACTAAGTACTGGGTTAGAAAGTCCATCCCAGGCAAACGGTTATCAGATGGGCAACATCAATAATTTCACGAATGGCTACAATTCTAGATATAGTGAAGAGGAACTTAGTCGAAGCAGCAGCTACACCGAGACTCCAACCTACCAAAACTACAACGAGAGTAACAGCGTCCTTGGCACTGGAAGGCTCATACAAGACGTACCTCATCGGCCAGGGTCTGGACGGACGGAGCGGCTATGGCATCCATCAGGCATAATAAAGAAACGAAAGCAGCCGTCCTTGGGACGAGGGTCTCGCTGATGGGCATACACGAGTAGCAGACGGATATAGATTGGGATGAGGCATGGTAATGATGGCTTTGTGTTTGCGAATCGCATGCGATGTCGATCTCTCCGAGGGCTGATTTGGGTGGGTCTTACGAATGCGGGCTTTTGGATGTGATCTTGCTATCCAGGTACTGTCTATTTGACATGTAACCAGTTCCATAAATCGCGGGTCGAAAGCATGCAATCTTTCAAAATCTACTCTGGAATATATCTTGGGCAGTTCGTAAAGGCAGAGGCGCGCAGGGAATTCAGCTTCATGTGGAAGGAATTCCGATTGTGAGCTATGGTTTGTGGATGCAAAGTCTGAAAAACATAACCCTACCTCGCCAGATCTGGTTTTCGGTGTCCACAATACGAGTACAGCTTCTTGTTGTCTTGCGAGCGAGGAGACCGATAGACTTCGACTCGTGTCCAAAGACCTCGTTGCACATCCTGAAGATTACCTGTAGGTCCAGGACACTAGTCGATTTCCATCAGTCGAGTCGGCCTCCTTGCTCATGCGAAAGGTGGTTGGGGATAAGATCTATAAACGACCGGCTGCTTGAACGTCTTTACTTGTCATTATAGGTCACAGATCAAAGATTTCTTTTGCCTCATCAAACGCCCTCGCTAATGCTATTGTATTCTATAAAACCAAACAGTATCCAAACAAGCTATGCTTGCACGCGTTATGTTCTCGACGCATGTATAGTGCAGACACGATTTCATCGCTGAACTATTCCAGGGGCCTGATCCGTGGTCCCGTCTTCGTAAAGGTCTCTTTGATGACCCTGTTGACCTCCTTCCTCCTCTGCGCCTTCTCTCGGTACATCTCAACTTCCTCCGGCGCCAAATCCGCAATCCCCTTCACAGGTGATCGCCGCACACTCCTCATTAGCTCTGCCGAATTGCCACCTCCATTTTGTAGTGCACTAGCACCCAGCCTAGAAGGCTGCTTTCTCCCCGAAGCTCCTGATATGAAAGGAGAACCCTCTCTACTGCTCTGACCTCCCACAGATCCAAAGCGTAGATTCCGCATCTGCGCCTCCAATGATCCTTCCCTGCTGCCTCGACTTACGCCGCTGGCTAGCATGCCCAGATGTCTAAGTTGCGCTTCCACCAGATCGAGATCGCCTCGCTTCTTCTCGGCGATGGCGGTCATCTTCATGATCGTGTTGGTGATGGCTTCAACTGTGGGTTTCCTCTGCGACGGGCCTTTACCATTCTCGCTCTCGCGAGATGGGAGTTTCGTTCGCAATAGTGTAATGTTCTCTTCTGCCTCAGCTAGCTGCTTTTGAAAGTGATTGATTTTCTTGCGGAGTTCGTGTTGTTGAGTTGCCTGGTCGAGACGGAGTGGGGCCATTCGCGCAGAGTCGATTTCTTGGGGGTCGGAGCGGGTGTCAATGAGGCGGGAGATGTCATTACCTTTTGTTCGTAGTGTTGCTAATCGCTTTCGAAGGTCATGGCAATCACTCAGCTTTTTCTGCACATCCTTGGTTTCGCCCCTTTTTAGCTGCCCAGCTAGGTCGTCCTCTATTCTAGCGAGGTCTCCAATCTCTATGAGACACCAGTCATCACTTTCCAGATCTTCTCGCCCGCGACCTCCGTTCTTATGCAGTTCTTGGTGTCCTTTCACGAAGGCTTTGAGTGATCGTGCGTTGAGGCCCAGGGTGTCAATCATAGAGTTGATGTCTCTATAGACTTTCTCAATCTGGCCGGGTATTCCAGGCTTGTCGGTATCTCCAATGTAATCCTGGTGTGCAAGGAATGCATCCAGAGTCTTCGTTCCTTCAACCTCGGTTGCCAGCTCTTCGCGCACCATCTCGTCTTCTTTATCGCTGAGGTTCTGCTCCTCTTCGGCAGCCTTCCTGGCTTGTAAAGCTGCTAGACGTTCTCGTTCTTGTTGCCGTATCTGCTCGGCAGAAAGTTGGGGTTTGGAAGGAACGGCGAGTTGACTGAGGGCTTGCTTCCGATTGTTCAGTGCTTGGAAAGGCCCAGGCGCACTCACAGACCTCGCATTGTCGGGCCTGAGAGTGTCTCCTAACAGGTTTGCACGTATGGGACTGGGCGACCTCGGGCTTACTTTCGTTCTATTGGGTGGTGGCAGCGATGGCACTGAGGTTTTCCCAACCTCTCCGAACAAAGACTTGGCTTTGCTGTCCTGTGGACGCGTGATCCTTGAGAATAGTCCTCCCGGCGGACTCTTGTCTAGGGGACCACCAAAAGAGCTTTCAGGCGTTATCTTCGGACTTTGGTTGGGGTCTGTGGATGGACTGATTTCTTGGGCTACGTCAACGCCGCTGCCCTCCTCATCGGCGACTTCGCCTTCTTCGTACGACCCTTCGTCGTCTTCATCTGAGCCTTCTGCATCGGCGTCTGTACCGTCTTCATCTTCATCATCGGATGGCAATGCTGCCTGCTCCTCCGGTGCAGGTTCGACTTGTTTGAGCTTGCTTGGCTTCTTTGAGGTTAGAATATCAGGTGGTAAGGGTGCATCTTCCGAAGATTTCGATGAATTTGAGGAGTCGCCGGGCGCAAAACTCGTCTTACTTGTCGATTCTGGCGCTAAGGGTGCTTCTGGAGTTTTTGAACCTGGAGGTGTATCTGGAGTATCGTAGCCTTGTGGAGGAGCTGCTTCAACCTCATTCAATGGCGAGATATCGTCTTCGTCAGAGTGAGGCTCCTCTTTGATTTTGGGTGATTTTTCTATCGAGGGCAAAGGCGACTGATCTGGCTTCTTTGGAGTGTCCTTGGGGGTTGTGGAAATCGGCGCAGGCATCGGTGATGGCTTGCCGAACCCGGAGCTGGTAGGATGGCTGCTCTGAACAGCAGCTGGGGTGGTTTTGCTTTGGGATTGTGTACCGAATAAGCCACCTGTTGCGGGTGGCATGCTCGGTTGAGGAAACCGGAATTTTGGCGTAGCTGGTTTGGCAGCCGGCGTAGTCGATTCTTTGGCAGCAGGAGGAAGTTGAGCAGTCTCGGCCGGTGCACTATCATCTTCATCCATATCGGCGTCTTTCGTCTGAGGAGGTGGGCCTTCTTTCTGGGCGGTCCCGAGAGCATCGCCAAAGCCACCACCAAACATAGAGCCAAAGGCATTGCCCGAGGGCTTTGGTCTATCGTTAGACGTACCATCCGATTTGAAGGTTGACCCCAGCTTGAAGCCACCTTGTGCGAACAAGCTCTGCGGAGCTTCGACGTCCTTCTTCGGTGTCGCTCCAAAGCTAGTATCTGTATCCATAACAGAGCCGAAGGAAGCGACAGGTGTGGTTTTGGCAAAAGGATTTTCGGCGCCACTGGTAGAAGCGGCAGTCATGAAGCCGCTGGGCTTTGTGGCGAAGGATGCAAAACCTCCATTACTAGTCGCCGTATTTGATCCGAACGCGTTCCCTGTAGTAGCCCCAAATGGGGATTTATTATCTCCACCCAAGCTTGGCTGCCCAAAAGTAGTCCCCGTAGCCGCTGTGGTGCGCGAAGAGGGAGCACCCCAAGGCGACTGGCGATTGCCCAGCGCAGGGGCCCCAAAGGAAGCTCCCTGTGAAGCACCTCCCATCGGGGTAGACGATCCGAAAGCTGGTTGACCGAATGACGAGCCTCCACCCTGGGTAGTGGCAGGGGTCGTTACTTGGGTTCCCCATGGTGATGCCGGCTTCCCAAATGCTGAAGGAGCGCCAAAGGCTGTTCCCGGATTACTTGTGGCACCAAAAGCAGGAGCTGGAGGTTTGCTGAACGCTCCTCCAAAGCCTGTTGCTGGTGTTGACGGCTTTCCGAAAGCGGGCTGACCAAACGGAATTGCGGCAGGTGTATTTGTATTGGCGAATGGCGAAACTTGCCTTTCTGATTGAGACTGCTGCTGCAGGTGAGGCCCTCCAGCGACGACAAGCCCCGGGAAAGTTGTCCCCTGTCGAATTGAATCGCTATAAACTATCCACCACGCCGAAAGTATGCCTTCATTATTAAGGACCATTATTGCAGGAAGGGGACCGGGAGATTCATCAAATTCCTCCTTTGGCAAAGGACGCATGACTTTTTCTTTGCTTGATAGGTCAAAGCTAACACCTATTGGTGAAGTATCTGACAAGTTATCACTCATTGCGAGCTGGGCGCGCCTGGAGTCTTCGGCCATCATTGTTGTTGTAAACACGTTAGAAACCTTCTCGGCCGGAAAATCGTTAGATAAGGGGACCCTAGATCTTGTAACTAAGCCAATGTCGAAAGACGCAGTGGAAGCCACGACTAGGGCATCTTCCAAGTTTGGTGGGAACCCTTTCAACCGCTGCATGAATTGGAAAGACGGAGATCGATTGAGTCCAAAAGGTGGGCAAGGATCGATTAGCTTTTGAAATACCATGGTGTTCAGATTCTGAGCTTGTCGCGTGATTATGTGATATGTCGTAGCCGGGGTGTCATCGCCTGCCGTTGATGGCGTGTAAGCAGCGAGGAAGACATGATTCTCAAGCCAATACAAAGACGAAACTATCGTAGTCAGTAAAGCAGCGCAATAGCTTAACGTGGTGTATCCTTACCATGCTGATCTCCTTCAAGACCTGGTGGTTTGGCAAGCTCGCCTTTGCCTTCCCCCTCAGGGGTCATCTGGTGGCATGATCCGTTCGCAAGGCCTGCGGCTAATTGCTTTCCTCGTGTACTCCATGAAACACAGCTGACACCGTCTTTCAAGACCTGCCCTTGACGACCACTAAGAAATTGCTTTGTCTGCAGGTTTGCCATCATAAGTTGCCCATTTGTAGTAACCGCAGCAAACAATTCTGCCTTCTCTGGGGTCGGATTCGGCACCAGAGAGCGCAGCGCGGTACCATTGGTAGCAATCTGGAAAGTCGACTCGGTATTTCCCTGCATCAGAGACTGAACTTCGTAGACTGCCAGGCCCCCGCCCTGCTCTGCCGATAATACTAGATATTTCTCATCGGCGGAGAAAGCGACTTGTGAGACCCTCATACCAATGGGTAGAGTCAAATGGGGAGTGAAGGACTTGGTGCTGTCATCACCACTTGCTGAGAATGCTTGTCGCACCGAGTCGGTGCCTGCTATTACGACTGATTCCGGTCCAGCGGCTGCTAGGAGACCTTTCTTCGAGGCAATGGAAAGCAAGGAAGCGCTTGGGGGTGGAAGAGAGTCGGCGGGCCATGGCGATGGTAGCAGGCGAACCTTGGCCTCTCCTGCAATAGCTTGAAAGCCGATAGCCTAATAGATAATCATCAGCATTGAATGCTTCTGTGTATGTCCGTGTAGCTCACCTCTGTCTGTATCTCCGCCAAATCGGGTCCCGTCTGTGTTTGAGCATTGTTCGAATCGCCAGTATCTCCCCCGAAAGGGGAGGGACTGGAGCCAAACCTCCCCAACGACATCGCTGCTCTTTGGAACACTGGAGAGACAGTCCGGACTTCTCGACCCAAGAGATATTTGTTGTTCTTTATCTTCGGCGGTGTTCGAGGTGGTGTTGTAAAGGAATGTCGTCGGGATAACGTAGGAGTCCCCGTGAGAAATTTAAAGGTGCGATCCAGGATCGACGATGCAAGTGTTACGGGGCCGAGGTGAATGAGAACGAGAAGGTAGCATGGCTGATTGCTGCCTCACATCTAGCTCTCCGTTGTTGGTGGACTTCAAGAAATCTGGAGCGCGTTTGTAAAGTCTTGGCAATCTGCACAGCTTAGCGTACTATTTAGCGCGTTCGGAAGCTCTTGAGGCAGCCCGTCCTCGTCACTCATTGCTCACCATCAGCTACTCACCACACTTTGTATCCGACGAATCATTGCAAGTTAAGCCTTCAGAGACTGTAACCTGCGACCAAGCTTCGTAAAGACCACAGCTTCCGTCCGTGGAAGCATTCCCTCCGGGCCACAAGTGAGGTTCCACGGTCAATACAACTCCCTCCGCCATCATGCCCGGCTTCGACTTCTCCAACTACAACCGCAATGCAGCTCTACACGCACAAGGCGTACCCTTACCTAAAGCTACAAGCACAGGAACAACGATCGTTGGTTGCGTATATGATGGAGGAGTGGTCATAGCAGCAGACACAAGAGCTACATCTGGCCCAATAGTAGCAGACAAGGTCCGAATCAAGCTCAGGCTTTTACCATCTCCCATTTAGCTAAAGCCTCTCCCAGAATTGTGAAAAGCTGCATTACATCGCTCCCCAAATATGGTGTGCTGGCGCTGGCACAGCAGCAGACACTGAATTCACCACCGCCATCATCTCCTCCAATCTTGAACTCCACGCCCTATCAACCGGTCGCAAACCCCGCGTCGTCACATGCATGACTATGCTCAAGCAACATCTCTTTCGATACCAAGGTCACATCGGCGCATACCTAGTCGTTGCAGGCGTCGACCCAACAGGAGTAGGCCTCTTCACCGTCCACGCTCATGGAAGCACCGATAAGCTACCATATGTCACTATGGGCAGTGGATCGCTGGCGGCTATGGCTGTGTTCGAAACACAATGGAAGCAGAAGATGACAAAGGAAGAGGCGATAAAGCTCACTTCGGATGCGATCCAAGCTGGTATCTTCAACGATCTGGGCTCAGGATCGAATGTGGATGTCTGCGTTATTACCGAGGACAGGACGACCTTGATGAGGAACTACATCACACCCAACCAGAGAGAGGTCAAGCAGCGGGATTACAAGTTCAAGCGTGGCACGACGGCTGTCCTGAATGAGAAGATCATCACGAGGGAAGAGATCAGCAAGTATGTCACAGTACACGAGCTGAGTTCCGAAGACGACGTGGTCGTGGTGGAGAAGATGGACATCGACCAATGAAGCGTCAGAGACAGTATCTAGAGAGGATGGACTGAGCAAGAGTTGTACTATAATGCTTGTATTAACAGCTTGGTCTCAGCAATAGATGGCGCGCTGCAAGCATTCGAACGCAAGGAGCAATGGAGCAACTATTCACTCTTCCCCCGCAAGAGCTAATTGAAGCACGCACAATGCATCAATCTCGTTACCTTCACTTTGAAGTCAGGAGCTCAGGCTTGGTTGATCCACGTCACATTCACTGCCAAGACCAAGCATTCTCCAATCCAAGCGAAGATTCTTATTTTCAGAAATTACCAGAAAAGAGAAGCGCGCTCGATAGCATCACTCTATGAAAGTTGACCAGCACTGATAAGATATACTATAGGTACCCCCGCCCATCCCCGCATTCTTGCTCCCAAAGAACTAGCCCCAGGCCTAAATTCACGGTAACTCTTTGCCTTCACCATTCCTTCATATCCGACGCATGATGTCTAGAAATTCATTTGTGTTACACGACATGTCCTCCGTGTCCGCCCTCAACATGTTGATCAAGGTACCATCTCTCGCTTTTTTGCATTGCAAAACACCCACCTATAACCGACATCACCCACCATGACGACCTCCCCACCCCCAAAACTCTTCAAAATCGCCATCTGCGGCGGTGGTATCGCCGGCCTCGCCCTCGCCATCGGCCTCCTCAAACGCAACGTCCCCTTCCACCTCTACGAATCCGCCCACGCCTTCGCCGAAGTGGGCGCCGGCGTCGCCTTCGGCCCCAACTCCATCCGCGCCATGGGCCTCATCGACCCCGCTATCCGCACCGCCTACGAGTCGCGCGCAACCCACAACGCCTTCCCCTCCAAAAAAGATATCTGGTTTGATTTCTACGCCGGCGTGGACTGCGGGCTCGGCAAAGCCAGGGAGTTCGTGTATAGTGTAAGAGATACGCAGGGCGAGCATATACAGAGTAGTATCCACCGCGCCGCTTTCCTTGAAGAATTGGTTGCGCTGGTCCCTGAGGAGAACGTGAGCTTTGGGAAGCGAGTTATTGCTGTTGAGGAGACAAGTGACGGCGTGAGATTGAGGTTTGAAGATGGAGGAGAAGCGGAGGCGAGCGCGGCGGTTGGGTGTGATGGGTTAAGAGCAATATACGGCGTTTCGTGCTCGGAGACGAGTACTATGCCGTTCACCCTTCCTTTACGAGCAAATACGCTTATCGAGGTCTAATACCTATGCGGCAAGCCGTCGATCTGTTGGGTGATGAATTGGCCCGAAACGCCGTCATGTAATGCGGCCCCCACGGCCACATCCTGACCTTCCCCATCGAAAAGGGTGAGAGGATGAACGTTGTCGCCTTCCGCACCAAACGTGATGGGAAATGGGAAGATGAGAAATGGGTGCTGCCTACAGATCGAGAGGGTATGATGAAGGATTATGAGGAATGGAGCGACAGCGTGAAGAAGATTCTGAGCCTGATGGAGAAGCCGGATATTTGCGCGCTGTTTGACTATCCTCCCGCGAAATCCTACTACAAACGACAGCTTTGTCTCAGTGGCGATGGCGCGCATGCCAGTACGCCGCATCAAGGCGCGGGGGCGGGGATGGCGTTGGAGGATGCGTATGTTATGTCAGTTGTTCTTGCCGAAATAGAAGATGCCTCAGAGATTGAGAAAGCTTTCGAGGCAATCGATGCGGTGAGGAGGCCTCGAACGCAGAGATCGGTGACGACGAGTAGGGAGGCGGCGGAGGTTTATGAGTGTGAGGCGGATGGAATTGGGGAGGATAGGGAGGCTTTTAGGAGGAATCTGGTGGCTGTTAGGTATAAGTGCTTTTGGGAGAAGTATTTGGAAGAGGATTTGGAGGTAGCGATAAAGATTTTGAGGGGGAAAAGGCCCGGTTGGATTAGGGGATTGGAGGAAATGGCGTCCTGAACGAACGCATGCATTCGGAATTAGCGAACAGATTCATCACGAAGGCCATAAGCTGTTTCTTGAGAAGCCAGACAAGTGGAGCTAATTCGTACCCCTTTCTTGAAGTAGTTCAATTCCAGATATATATCTCCGAATGGAGAATGGCGTAACAATCGTCAATGTACTACAATCCAGCGATAGCACTATCGAGGACTAGGCCCTATTAGGGGAGTCACAACCCTCTCATACCGGGACCAACGCCTCGACCATTGCGTCCGAAAGCTAAAGCTCATTCTACTCTCCTTTAGCAAAGGTCGAGCAAGCGCAAGTCTCGAGTTCTTTTTTGCAATGGCACCACGCCACTGATACACCAACTCATCGACTTTTTCAGCATACTCAGGGTTTTCGATGTGTCGAACCAGTGACAGAATCCATCGATGCCTCACAGTACTGACCCATTCACCCCGTTGAAGCGGCCGGACAATACCAGCTCGAACGAATGCGTGCACTATCTCGACAGGGAGCGACCCGAGACGCTCGCTTATGAGACAGCGATAGCATCTGTAAACATGTCTGAACGCCATTCTAGGCCTCATATGCAGCGCTTTGGAGTAGGCAAGAGCCATTCTGCCTAAGAGATGGGCACGAGCTTGTTTGATGGCTTTATGTTCTTCGTTGGGGCCTTCTGACACAAAACGAGACTTGCGGCTTCGGTAATGTTCCAAAGAAATTCTGGGGTGCATGTTCGGATTAAGAATCATTGTCTCGGCGAAGTCGGGGCATCTTTCGAGACGCAGTGGTGTGTAGGAGTTGAAGATTCCTTCCGCTATCTGGGGTGCGGTTTCCATGTGTCTCCTGATGCTGTGTAAGACGACGTCTTCGCTGATGGGCACATGGTATTTCTCCGAGCTTACAAGGATGTCACCAATGGTCTCCGACATCTGCATCATCTGCAATAATCTGAAGAGTCGCTGGATCTTTCTATCTGGTAGCTGATCATGGTCGTGCGCGATTTGTATCACGTGAAGAAATGGCGACTCATTCTTTCGCGATTGACAAAGCTTGTAAAACCGCTTCATGACTCGGTTCCACTCAGGCGATGGAAGAGCAGGGACAAACCAATGCCGAAGCACATGTTGAGCTTTACCTTCATCATCAAAATGACGCAGATATGGAGCAAGAAATTCCAAAGTCTGGTCCGCCAATATTCGCTGACTTCGAGTCCTAGCAGTAGTGCCGTACTTTGTGAAATCGAAGATATTAGATTTTGCAAGAGACGACTTCGCAATAGATGACCACCAGATGTCTAGCAGCTTAACCAAGGCCAATTGGCTGACCGAGGGATCTGCTCGAAGTTCGAATAAAGCTCTGCTCGTTTTGAGTATCGTATCATGTACGACATCGTCTGGAAGGCTGCGTAGTACTTCCAACGACCTTGGTATTGCTTCGAGCTGTGCAATCTCTTGCGCATCGAACTCACGAGTGGCTTGAGCTCGGATGGACCTCTGAAAGAACACCGAAATGCTGTTCTGTATTCGTCGTAATTGTTCTGGCTGCAAAGCCTCCAGAATCTTGATTCCCAGCGCTTGCGATCTACGCGTAATGGGCCCTTGCGCAACAAATTCCAGGAGGGCCCCGGGAATTTGATCCTTTACGTCCTGAAGGTCAAGGACAGTAGATGACAGAAGTCCCTCAAATATGTAACCTGCAACGATACATTTTACTTTCTCATTATCCAGGAATTCAGTTGTCTGAGCCATGGAATTGGCAAGATTCACGATCTCCATTTCTGACCAAGCTCCGACTGCTAGTTGTCGCTTCATCCATAGGCCCAGTAATTCTGCGTCTCTTTGAGTCATTGGTAGCCGAAGCTCGTGTTCTAGAAAATGGGTTCGATTTCCTGGTGTGTCAAGTGCAGGATCCTCAAGCGCCTGTAAAAGAGTCGTCAAAGATCGTGCTCTCGCCACTAATTGTCGAAACGCCAGCCGGCCGTACTTTCGCAAATCCACATTGTGCTCAGTAGCCCAGTCTCGTATTTCCTCAAGAGATTGGCACGACTTCAGTTGGGCTAAGAAGGTAGAATCGGATCTCATAGGCTCGCGGTGTAGGAACTGGTTGCTTTCCTTCTTCCATGTGTCTTCTTTTGGGCTGACCTGGCTTGAATTGTGCGCGTCGAAGTCGGTGAGCCATTCAGGCAAAGGCGCAGGTTCTGCTCCCAAATCAGTCCTCCTGCAAGCCATTGAGCGATGGCATCCTGTAGTACCTCTTGAATCCTTCGCCTCTGGCAGCTTGGGACTCTGCCATTGCCAATCTCTCCGCTCTGCCGCCCCTCCAAGTCCTTGCAGAAGGGCTGGGTCAACGGCCCCTCCACCTCCTACCTGGGCGAGATTAACCATGCGCCTCTTCGTCGCCCTCTTTCTCGCCTCCAGTGGTCCAGGAGCGAGGCTAACATGTCGTCTCGTGGTCTTTGAGTGCGCGAAGCGGCGCATTGCATCATCGAGGACATCTTCGCTGATCCAGACGTGGTCTTGGGGTGCTTTGAGACGGAAAGGTAGACGGCAGACATGTCTTGTCAGAGACATGAGGGGAGTCAAGTGAACACATCACGTATCATGGCTTCTAACATGGGAATTAGAGAGAGGGATGCGTGTAGTTAAGGCATGGAGATTGTAGAAGGAACAGCATGCGCGAAGAGGCTTGACTGAAGCAGTCCAATTAGCTCGAATAGCTTTCTAGCGTCGGTTCAGACCTAAGGTAGATCCATAAGATTTAAGCAGAAGTAGCGGTCCGATCCGAAGAAGGATTCCCTTGATAAAGGCCGGACATATCTTACTGACAGGATGAGTACAATAGTTCGAGAGCGCGATAACCATCGCTCTAACTCTACAGAAGGGAATCTAATTATTGGCATTTGCCTTTCATTCAGCCTACACTAGCACTTCATTCTGATGCCTTGCCGCAGCTCTTGCTGCCGAAGCTCAAACATCACCTGTACTCCCGTGAATAGGGTAGCACATGCCGCAGCTAGAAAGACCAAGCCTATCCAAGAGTCAGCATAAAGTCAAATCCTAGCTTACAACGAACTAAGACCTTACCTGAATAAGTACCGACAATACCCTGCACCAATCCTTTAACCCCATTCAGGCCAACAGCAAACCCAACGAGGTTGGCGGACATCATCATCAGGATATTTCCCACAGCTCCAATACCGCAAAGAACTCGATAGGCCGCTGGGTGATTCTTCCATTTATGCTTGGGAAAAAGTAATGTTGCCACGGTTTCCGGGAGAACGAATAGCGAGATGAGCCATCCCCATACTAGCAGCCTCAGCTGAATGTCGTGCCACATCGCCACAAAGGTGAAGACTACGAGTAGATTTGCTATACCCCTGACTTGACCCCAAACGCCACGAGTACCTGGTCCTCCACTACCGCCTAGTGGGATGAAGATGTAACGAATGATCCAGCGATTGAAACTACGATGCCAACCGCGCCAGAAAGCAAAGGCGGAGTAGTTGTCCGACATGCAGCGAACAACATTCTCTGGTGGGTCAATGCCATCGAGGAGTGACCAGAGCCGGAAGAAGCGCCACGGTAGTAACAGTTTCAGCCAGATGTGGTGAAGACTGAAGTAGCCAAGCATGCTCAGCTGGAATGGCGAATATACCTCCCAAGCCGGCTGAGCCTTGGAAATAGCTATCACGTAGATGAAATGAATCATGAGCTCCATGACTAGAAGGGAAATGAGGAAACGAATGCCGTATAGTACAGTCCTATTCCGAGTAATACTTTTGGGGGTATATCGCTGCTGTGAGATGTAATCGTTGAACGTCAAGATCGGGCCTGCAAGGTACAACGGTGCGTATAGAGCGTATGCGAGGTAATTGCGAAACGAGTAGTCTGCAGACTTGGCGGGTATGTCAACCCTGTCTTTTTCTGACAGATTTGCAGGATCGAGCTGTTTCTTCTTGTGGCAGTCAGTACGAGATGTGGGCAGACCAGGATATAGAGTTCTCAGGATCACAAACCTCGATTGGGTTGCCGCCTGATCGTTTCATGCTCCAGTAGTAGTCAAGGTTGAAGCTGATCAGTCGTAAGACTGTCACATTGAAAAGAATCTCCCATCTCGGTATCAATCCCCCGTAGCTATCAAGCACGGTACCCCAATTTTCTTGGGGCCTTTGTTCTGCACCCAATTCCGGGGTGGCGGACCATGGAAATATAGCGTTAGCAATGGTAGCAAAGGGATAGCCTTTTCCTAATTCGTTCGCGAACAAAATACCAATGTTGAATATCCAGGTAGCGGCTAGCACGTATTCCTTCTTCAACTGCGTTGCAATATTGTAATTAATGTATAAAATAATTAGGACTTTGACAGCGGAGGATCCGTGTAGTGCGAGCAAGAACAAAATGCTGAAGCCCACATCGAAGGAGATTCTCTGAACAAATTTGTTGTCCGCGCTTGTATCTTCGGTCTCGGCCAACCTGCCATACGAGACCTTGTCCGAGAGTAAGGTGTCAGGCTTGTACACTGATTCGAAGACTCTCCGTAGTAGAGGATGCAATGCCATAACGATGAATAAATAAGGTACATTGTCTCTGAAACTCGCATACTGATCGTCCGAATTGTCGATCATGCGACCCGGAATCCATCCCGAAGACAAGAGATGGGCAAATTTAGGGTAATGTGGATCGGAGGCTGCGCGTAGACTGTCAGTCTCCTGAGCTGGCTCCCAATCGAACTGCAGAGGAAGGTCGCAGTCGCATACATTTAGAGACATCGTACACAGTCTTAAACATGAGTGGTACAACCACGAGAACTACCAGGCCATGATACATGAACTCCGGGGTTTTCCATTTTGATGGTGATGCCCTCCCAGCTACTTCTTCCCTTCCATCTCTTCCCTTCTTGTAGCTGCCCTCGTCAGGCGATGGTCTGGCGGGATCGATGCGTGAGGGAGGGGTTTTTGAACAGGCTGTAAATCTTCTATCTAGAGTATCAAGAGAATACAGCCTGCCGGCATACTGTAGTACATTCATGACATGCTGCTTGTAGTGTCGCGTGTCCTTGTTGGAGTAGTGAAGGTCAGCACACGCCTCGAATCACCAAATACCAACGGCTGGACCCTGACGCCGATCATTTTGCTGCAGGAACACCAGCCACTACCAGGGCAATACCCACATCGACGACCATCGCGTCCGCACACTTTTCTTCAACTCCAGCTCCCAGTTCAAGTTCCATAGATGCGGGCGACCAATTCGACAACCTTTTAGTTATGCGCTAGGACCTTAAGGCTGTCGCTATTCCCGCGACCTTTGCGACCAGCTCCCAATCATGGCTACCGGTCAAGCTACGACCAAGCCGCCAGATGCCAATGAGTACGGAGGAGGTACATAAGCCTCCACTATGAAAGAAGTGATTCAGAATACTAATTCATTATCCAGACGAAATCTCAGCACTCGTCCTTGACCCCGGCTATGGGACTACACGCGCTGGATTCGCTGGCGAAGATGTTCCCAAATCAGTCGTACCCTCATATTATGGTCTCATCCCCTCAGGCTCAGATTCCAAGCATCTCAAACGATTATTCGGAGACAACTCGATACATACGCCATTACCACGGATCTCAATTAGCAATGTGATGTCCAAGGAGGGTATCGTGGAAGATTGGGACACAGCAGCGAATCTATGGGAATACGCAATCACATCACGACTTACGAATGCGAAACCTGGACCACTTGCGTCTAATGGCCTTAACGATCCCGACAACGGTGATGCGAAGATGGAAGGCGTGGAGGAGCAAGAGAAGCCCTTGGGGGAGAATCCATTGTTGATGACAGAAACGGGCTGGAATTCCGGGAAAGATCGCGAGAGAGGTATTGAGATCGCAATGGAAAATTGGGGCGTGCCTGCGTACTGGCTAGCACGGAATGGTGTCCTCGCCTCGTGAGTCTACAAAAGCCTCTTCCAAATCCCACCACAAACCAATCCTGACAAGCGCACCAGTTTCGCATCCGGCAAATCGTCCGCCCTCGTAATCGACGTCGGCGCCTCCTCCATCTCCATCACCCCCGTCCACGACGGGCTCATCCTTAAAAAAGGCGTCGTTCGCTCCCCTCTCGCCGGCAACTACATCTCGCAACAACTCCGCCTCCTCTTCGCCCAGTCCCCCACTCCCGTCCCTCTAACTCCCCACTACCTCATAACCTCAAAGACAGCCGTCGACGCTGGAGCCCCGAGCGCCGCCACTCACCGCACCTTCCCCCCAGGCACAGAACCCCACCCTTCCTTCCGCGCATTCCAAGAAGAGCGCGTCCTCACAGAGTTCAAAGAGAGCGTTGTAGCCGCTTGGCCTGGCCCTGGTAGACTTGGGGGACATACGCCACAGGGCGGCACGAATATGGATGTTGCGCGCCAGCATCCCGGAAAACCGTTCGAGATGCCTGATGGTTGGAACCAATTATTTCCCGCAATCGACCGCTACCGTGCAATCGAATCCCTCTTTGATGCCAAACTCGCCCTCTCAGATGCCTCCAATCCTCCCCCTTCGCAATCCCAATGTGTTCCCGACCTCGTCAAATCCTCGCTCTCCCAAATCGACGTCGATATCCGACCCTACCTCCTCAATGCGGTGGTCGTGACGGGTAGTAGTTCCCTTTATCAAGGCTTTGTGGAGCGGTTAGATTGGGAACTAAAGCAGATGTACCCTGGTGTTAGAGTCCGGTTGGCAGCGCCAGGGAATCCGGTGGAGAGGAAATTCGGGAGTTGGATTGGAGGAAGTATTTTGGCTAGTTTGGGCACTTTTCATCAGATGTGGATCTCGAGGAAGGAGTATGAGGAGCAAGGGGCCGCGATTGTGGAGAAGAGGTGTAAGTAGGTAGGGGCTTGTGATTGAGAGGAGGGTGGGTGATGGATGAATGATGAGATGAGATGAGATGAGATGAAAAGCGTTCAGCGAACCTCGAGGCCTCGGATCTATGGAAGGAAGTCTACCATGGATAGATACGGTAGATTGTGATACATCTTACAGTCTGACTCCACAGTTCTGCGATTCTCGATGCCGCTTGCAACAAACTGCGATGACGGAGTAGAACCTCGATTGGTAACGAAAAAACCCCATTATGAGAAAATCTTTTCTCTTGACATGATTACATGAAATCCACATCGTCGATTTACACGCTCGCTTATAACGCTCATTGACGCCTTCGATCCCTAATCCAGACATATACTACAAAAAAACCTCTTCGAGAATTAAGCCTCCCCATAACTCTTCTCCATAAAGAAAAGAGAGATTCTGCCTCTCAAGTACGAATATCCAAGCTCCTTACGTTTTCACAAAATTCTTCCTACTAATCCACACCCCATCCTTCCCCATCCCCACAAACCCCCCCTCCGTCTGCACTCCCCCAGCTCCACCTCCCTCGCCCACTCCATTAACAGGTCCAACTCCATTACCTATCCCGTCACCCCCACCAAACTTCCCCTTCTTGCCTTTCTTTGGAAATTTCAGCCCATCAGAGCTACCAGTCTTCTTAGTGCTTTTCCCACCACCACCAAAAACCTTCTTCCACCCTTTCTTCTTCGCTGCCAAATCTTCGCCAATCAATGCGTCATGGCGGCCGAGACTGGTCATGCTGCGGGCGCCGGGGTCTGGTGGTGGTGGAGATGCTTCGCCGTCTTTGGGGTAGTGGTTTGCTACGAAGGAGCGGTTGAAGAAGGCGGCAGAGGCGTTACTGGCTGCAGAGGGGCTTTCGGCGCGGTCGGTGCGAGTTCCTGGATGGGGTGGTGAGGGCGGAGGCGTGGAGGCCAAGAAATCGATGAGAGCGGTGGAGGAGGCGGGGTTGAGGTAGAAGGGGGTATTTGTGGTGGCGGTTGTTTTGTACTTGGGGTGCGTGGAAACGAGGGGGTTGTTGGAGGAGTTGGAGCCGGTGGCTTGGTGGTGAGGGTGCCAGTGGTCTTGGGTTTTGGGTTCAGCGCTATCGTCGGTGCGATGGGGTTGTTGAGACGGGTGGAGCGGGGCGAAGCGGGAGGGTGGGGAGGCAGGTTTGGTTGTTCTGTTGCCGGAGATGGGGGAGCGAGTAGTGGTTATTGGGGGTGGAGTGGCGTTGTGTTCGGTTACCGAGGATGTCGTTGATGGGCTGGGAGAGGAGGCGGCTGTTGAGGCAGAGGCTGGTTCTGGGGGCTCCGGAGTGCGGTGGGCGGGATGGATTCCGAGTTCAGCTTCGGAGGGGGCGTTGTGGGCGCGGGTTGTTAGACTGATTGCTGAGCGGTTTTGAAGGTGATCGTGATTGGGGGTGTATGACCTATTCGTTGCTTGTGAACTGGATCGGTTGTTGGCTCTGTAGGATCTGTTTGTAGCCTGAGAGGCTGATCGATCATTTGGAGTGAGAGACCTCGAATGTTGTGGAGGCTCAGGAGACGCTCCTATTGGGCGTTTGTTGAGGTTATAGAAGAGGGAGCTTGACCGTTTTGGTGGAACCATCTCGTCGGACTGCCGTAGCGTAAGATCAGGGTTCGACTGGGTCAGGGCGCCATGGCTACTATATTGACGAAGGGGAAGATCCTTACTGGTATTTCTGGCGAATCTAGTATGCCGGGCTTTCTGGAGCAGCGGATGGTTAGTGTTTACGCTTCCCTCCGAATCGTCTAGTGCTGCCTTTATTTTGAGAATCGAACCAGATGTTGGAGGATTTGACTTGACAGGTGACTCGGTTGGCTGACTCCTAGTCTCGTCAAAATAATCGAACGGGTGCTCCAGCGGCGACATGGGCTGCATAGTAAGCAACGACAATTGGGCGTATGTGCTTTGAGACGGGACAGGCTTGCCACCTCGAGTGTAGGCAGGACTAGCCTCGCGAATGACTGGGCTTTCATCCGGATTGGTTGGTGACGTTGGACTTGTGGAATACGTTGACATGCTCATCGCTTTTTGCTTTCGAGAAGACATACGTCTAACGGGAGGAGAAGAAACCTTCTTCGTCGGTGTAGCCTTGCCAGGTGTAGCCTTAGCAGAGTGAGCTTGTATCGGAAGAATTGTACTCGACCTCGACAAGGCATCCTCATCATCATACTCTTGTTCGTCGAAGGGCTTCTTGCGGAGAAAAGATAGCGTGCGCTCGGAGAAGGATTTCCTACGCGAGGCTGAACGCTCCGGTACCGCCGGTTTTGGACTCGAGAGTTCTCTCATCCTGGCCATTATTTCAACTGGAGATTTGAAGGGCCTGCCTGAATCCGAACTTCCTACGCGTTGCTCCTGCTCCCTGGCTTGAATGCCATACATCTCCTGCATTGGCTCTGGGCTCTTGGCTTCTCTCGTAGGCTCTGGGCTTCTGAATGTCCTTGTCGGCTCCGGACTTCTAAGTTGCCTCGCTGTTTCTGGGCTCTTGCTTGACCTGCCTGGCTCTGGACTCCGTACTCGCCGCGCTGTCTCTGGCTCCGGACTTATGACCCGTCTCGCCGTCTCTGGCTCCGGGCTTTTAACTCGTCTTGCGGTGTCCGCATTCTTTGCTGACCTTACTGGCTCCGGGCTGTGAGCAGCTCTAGGAGGCTCTGGACTTCCGGCTGGTCTTAAAGTCTGTGATGTTTTCGTCGTTAGGCCACGTTCCGCATCCCTGGCTGTCTTCGTGGGCTCCGAACTTTTTGCAGCCCTTGTTGGGTTTGGGCTCTTGACTCGATGTCCGCGGTCCTTCTTTCTAGGCTCGTATGAATGTCCATTGGATGGTTGATCGAGGTATGGTGATGGTAGAGGTGATCGAGTAGCTGAAGTTTTGATGTATCTTTGGGAGGAGGCGGTTCGGGTGGCCGGATCCGGGGCTGTAGGCAGCTTCTTCAGGGGCGATCTGGGAGGAGTAGCAGCTTGTAGTGGGCTTTCTGCGCGTTCTTGCACTTGATACCTTCCATTGATCGATCTTGATGGCACCTGACTCGACAATTAGTTGATTATTAAATACATTGTTTTTGAGGATCATCAGCTTGCCAGATTCTTCCTGCTTGCAGCGCCAGCTCTTCTTTGCATCTCTGCGACAATACTCCCCAGCTGAACCAGCGCTTTTCGCAAATGACCGCCTTTCGACTGCAGTGTAAGGAACGCACGAGTCCAGCCCTCTGTATTTCCAATCATCGCAAGATATACGGAATCATGCTCTTCTGTTCGATCGTCCCACTGCTTATCCACTCTTGTCATATACTTTGCAAGCTCTCGGGTAGCATCCAAGCCTTTCTGTACATCTTTTAAGGCATCATTCATTGCTGCTGCGGTCCGGTCAATGATGTGTTCGATCTTCTCGTTACCTTCGACGATGGCTACTCTGAAGTCTCGGTTGGCGAGCATCTGATCGAAGACCTGACCGTGTTCAAGAGGTAGTTTGAGATACCGTATGCGCTCGTTGATGTCGCCTTGTGCAAGGTCAAAATCCTCGGTAGTACGCTCAAGGAAACCATCGACCTCGTCGACGTGTGTCTGTAGAATTTTGAGAACCTCCTCATCTGACTTGGCAAGCCCTTGCTGTAGAAGATGCATGCCAAACGATATCTGAGCCACCAACTTCCACAGCGGATGGAACTTCTCCCCTGGCTTTTGCTTCCATCGTCCAGCCACAGTCCTCTCGTATTCTTGTTGCTCCAGTAGCATTTTTCGCCTGGTAACCGAGTCTGCCTTCGAGTATCGATCTGGCACTTCCGGCTCGTCATCGTTCATAGTCTCGTTCATAGACTCCTCGAAAGCCCCCTGCATAGTAGGCACCGGATGTACCGGTGGTGCTGCGTCCATGTCGCTTTCCGAGCCACTTTCCATATCGTCTTCTGCCATTGCGACGGGGATCTGCCATTCGTCGTCTCTTGTATCCTCCTCTTTCACCGTAGGAATTACCATTATGAATACTTGCCCAGTCAGCAGACGGGCGGAATTATTGTTTCAAGCGGGCCTGCCGAAAGCGCGGGCCACTCTTTCGTCGGAGATTGTGGGGGTAAGGTAGTAAGGTAGTATGGCGTCGACGGTTGCGTCTATGCGTGAGGTTCTATTAATTGCTAATATTTCATTGCGGGGAGTAGTACAGCAGGAAGCGCTCCAGTACAAAGCTCATCGCGTAGTGTACCGGCCGAGCTCTTTGATCCGACGACAAGCGAATGATGCTTGACTGAGGGTGTAGGGAGTAGAGTAGAGGCTATGCAATTGATTGCCCGCAATGCTTTTGCAAAGACAAAAGACGGTCCAGGCGATGTTCTCGCTGATGCTGACGAAGGAATTATTTGTGGAAGGTATCGTGACTGGCGACCCGTTCCAGCCTGCGCAAGGCTCACTGTCAGTGGCCTCAAAGGGCAAAGTAGCAGCAATAACAGCTACGCCGTCGGGAGGGCAAAGCTAGCAGCCTGAGCAATAGGGACCACTAAGCCCAGAAGGTATTTGGATGGGGACGGTTCGCAAAGCCTAACGCTGATTCATGCAGGTCGATGCAGAGCCTGAAACTCAAGTGCTTCGGTTTCACGCTAGTTCTATTAAGCCAAGTATTTTGGCCAAAACCGGTCAAAGACAGCTCTTCTAACGGTTGAAGTGACTTCCCGCCTAGAATCGACGCTAACTTACAATGACATAAAGTAGATTTGTTCCTCCAAGACACCAATAACCCACAACAGTATGTATGAGGAATTGAATATTTACCATTTACATTCTTTGAGCTTAGTCACATTGACAGTGAGCGACCAGGAGCTACGATGGCAGCTGTTGGAAAGGACTTGTTTCCTTGTCCTCCAAAACAATTGCTCGTCGAGACCTTCGTTGGCAAGAAGCTCAACGATGTACCTACACCTGCTGCCGTGCTTGACAGAGCAGTGATGGGAAGGAATTGTGATCAGATGCTCAAGGCTTGCAAAGCTTTGGAAGTTGGCTTTAGACCTCACGTCAAAACGCACAAGGTAGGTCTCTGTCTCATTTGGATCTCTTATGTCTCTGGTTTGAACGTCCGAAAGCGGACTTTTCATGTCTCACTTTGGATCAAAGCCTACAACGCTCTCGCCTGAAACTAACACCCAGCAACAAAGACTACAGAGGGTACACTTCTACAGCTCGGCGAGGGTGTGGACGATGTAAAGCTCGTTGTGTCTACAGTCGCGGAAGCAGAGCACCTCTCTGATCGCCTTCACGACTTTCATAAGCAGGGCAAATCTGTCAACGTGAGTACCTAACAAGGAAGCGTTTCTACTTTTGCATAAGAGCAAAGTCAATGCTCAACCAACGAGATAGGTACTCTATGGTGTCCCATTACCGCCATCCCAAGTTCAACGCCTGGCAGACTTAAGAAATAAGATTGGACCATACAGTATCAGCGTTATAATTGACAATTCAGCTCAACTTCAGTCAGCTCATGTCTTCAAAGAAGCTACAGGAGCTCCGCTCCAAGTGTACGTCAAAATCGACACGGGGTATCGTCGGGCGGGACTTGAATATACGACCAAGAGTTTCAGTGATCTCATCAAGAAGATCTACCTCCTCGAGACCAGTGGCTCTGTGGTACTCGTTGGTTTCTACAGTCACGGTAGGTTTTATCGGATTGAGATCGCCCCTCGTATTGGAACCTTTCGAGTAAAAGACATGCTTCTGGGGCATGTGATTCATGAAAATCTCCTGGATGCATCTTCTGTTTCGACACGCATCTTGGCTTTGCAGCGCTGACTTCTAAACACCGAGTAGCTGGACACAGCTATTCAGGGGACTCAGAGCTGGACGCTATCAGGCTTCTGATCGATGAGATCGAGTTATTGCGTAAAGCCGCAGTACAAGCAACCAAGCCTCTGTATCGTCTGGGATGGGAGTCCGGAGGAAGTTTGCACGGTCATTCACAGCCTCGATACGTTCTATCTGTTGGTGCCACGCCGACTGCAACTTCGGTGGAGAATATGATATCCGAATCTGCCGAAGGGCTGTCGATTCGTTCACAAGGTCTTTTTGCAGAGGTCAAAAGACTTTTCCAAGAAGTGAATCAATGCTACGTACTCGAGCTTCATGCTGGAGTATATCCAATTCTTGACATGCAGCAACTTGCCACCCACGCCAGTCCGTCAGCTATTCCGGACAACCCAGTGACACCAAAATCAGACATCACAACTGCAGATGTGGCCTTAACTATACTCGCTGAAGTAATAAGTACCTACGAGGAGCGAGGTGGCCGAGATGGGATCAATACCCCTGAAGCTCTCATAGCAGGCGGAACTCTGGCATTGGGCCACGATGCCTGCAAGTCTTACAAAGGATGGGGCATTGTCAGCGATTGGGGCATGAATTCAGCGGGCCAAGTTGAGGGAAACAAAGAAGGACGATCAGGCTGGCAGGTTGGCCGCATATCCCAGGAGCACGGAGTACTGACGGAAGATACAATGATTAGTGGTATGTCAATGGCCCCTTTGACAGTTGGCCAGAAGGTAAGAATATGGCCTAACCATGCCTGTATCGCTGGAGCCGGCTATGGGTGGTATCTGGTGGTTGACTCGAGCCTTCCGGAAGACAGACGGGACGAAATCGTGGACGTGTGGGTCAGGTATCGAGGACGGTAACCTTCTGGCCCAATGATACGATACCCAATTCCTATGCACATTGGCAGGCGAATTGAAGGTAAATTGGAGATCCCATTCAATATCTACTTGATCCTCTGATTGCGTCCGAAGCACCATTCCTGCTTTAGCTAGCTGCTCGTGCCAATATGAGCTAGTCAACAGTCTTCAAGCGTGAACATGACCACTCGATATCGAATCGAAGTCAGTCGGTCCACACACAAATCCGAGATTCCCAGGTAAGAGAGCATTGTCGTTCTTGATAGCCCTCATTGGTCGATAAGCGACGGCGACGGCTCGTTGATGGTGTGGGGGTCCAAACCTCTTATTGGCAAGGCCTAGGAAGACGACAATGGACTTCATCGCAGCAATTTTCAAGCCGAGAAGAATGAAAGCGTATAACGGGAAGTCGTGCGTAGGCAATATCAACTAGCTTCATGTTCAAGAAAAGTCGCGTGGTGCGTCGCGTGCTGACAGACGTCTAGTTCTATGGAGAAGGGAATAGCCGCGGTATGTGGCTTCGCATGCGCAAAGTCAACGTCGTCTGCTCCAGAATTTTGTGGACTTCATCGAGACCATCAACCTCACAAATACAATGTTCATTCTTGGTGAATCCTCGGAGATGGTATTTGTAGAGAAATGGAATCCCTTTAAAAGGCCAAGTCGAATGAAGGCTTGGGTGTGGCAGGGTTGCTGATAAGGAAGATACAGGGAGACCCACATTCGTACAACGGCAAAGATAAGAACCATTCTGATCCATTGGACGCAAAGATCCTGATAGGAAATCGAAATCTGTCCTATCAACGTTCGAAGGTCCTCCTAGACTGACAGCTCGGCCACACCTGATCTAAAGCTGATAAGAGTTCTTTGCGCCAGCTATTGCCCGTATATTTAGCGTCCAAATTGCACCATTCTTTAGCCACGAGGCAGCGAGCCCAGACCATCTCTCGTCCACATGCTACACTTCAGCCTCTTCCGCCTTCGGAAGTCTTGAACAACTACATCAACACGCATCTCCGCGCTGACACTGTCGGCGACACCATCTGACAACCCGCAGAAAAGCAGCACTGATCGGATCTGGATGTATACTGAATCGACCTGAAGTAGACAAGCTCCTTGTCAGGACAAGCCACTAGAGAAGGCCAACATCGCACCGACGCCGCGCTTGGACGAATTCCAGCAGGCTCGTCTCGAGATCCTGACTATCCTTTCCCAATCCGCGGACATATCCCACTTCCTGGGGACAACGCTGATAATCCCCGGAAAAGCACCTCTGCCAAGAGACATTCATTTATTGACATCTCTCCCTCCACTTGAACACTCGTGTATACAAAATACAAATAACCTCCTCTTCGTCCCCTGCATTTTGAAACTGCAACCTTCTTCCAACTTTCTTGTGCACTTCTTCCAGAAAGAGTACCAAGCCCAATTGGGTCCGTCTTCACCATGTTCGACATCACAACCCTCTGGAGGGCCCCAGTGGTCAATCCAGTCAACCGCAAAGCCCGCTCCATCCCCTACCTCAACCCCATCAACGTCTACGGCCGTGTATTCACCTTCGCCTGGTTCGGTTTCTTCGTGGCCTTCTGGTCATGGTACGCCTTTCCACCACTCCTCAGCCTGACCGTCGCCAAAGACTTGAAACTTACCCAAGTCGACATCGCCAATTCCAACATCATCGCCCTAGTCGCCACTCTCCTTGTTCGCCTCATCGCCGGCCCAGCCTGTGACCGCTACGGTCCCCGCTACACCTTCGCCGCCTGTCTCCTGATCGGCTCAGTCCCCACCGTCCTCGCTGGCGCCGTCACCTCCGCAAAGGGCCTCCTAGCCCTGCGCTTCTTCGTCGGCATCCTCGGCGGTAGCTTCGTCCCCTGCCAAGTATGGTCGACAGGTTTCTTCGACAAAAACATCGTCGGCACCGCCAACTCTTTCACCGCCGGTTTCGGTAACGCAGGTGGTGGTGTAACCTATTTCCTCATGCCAGCAATCTTCGATTCCCTTGTCGTAAACCAAGGCCTCTCCGCCCACGTCGCCTGGCGCGTCGCCTTCGTCGTCCCCTTCATCGTCATCGTCGCTACAACTATAACCTTCCTCCTTGTCTGCCCCGACACCCCCACAGGAAAATGGTCCGAGCGCCACCTCGCCGCGCAACAAAACCTAGCCGGCCACGGCATCACTGGCGACGTCGTTGAAGTCCCGGGCACCTTCACCGAGAAAGACACCATTTCCTCGACCCCAGACTCCCACTCCCCACCCCGCGCCGTCGACTCCAAAATGGTCTTTGACGCCAAACCCGGCGCCGTGAACGACGGCGAAGCCCAGATCGGCGAACAGCAAATGCTCGACACCGCGCGCGGCGAAGTAATCCGCAAACCCTCCTTCAAAGAAGCCATGCCCGTCGTCTTCTCCCTCCAAACCCTCGTCACAGCCGGTTGCTACTTCTGCTCTTTCGGCGCCGAACTCGCCATCAACTCCATCCTCGGCGCCTACTATCTCAAAAACTTCCCCAAATTAGCGCAGACCGGGTCCGGGCGCTGGGCGGCTATGTTTGGTCTTCTCAATGTGGTCTTCAGACCCGCTGGTGGTATCCTCTCTGATGCCGTCTACCGCAATTCGAGCGTCTGGGGCAAGAAATACCTCTTGCATGCCTTTGGCATTCTGACAGGGGCATTCCTGATCGCGATTGGGCTTACGGACCCGCATACGCATAGCAAAATGTTCGGACTCATTGCTGGAATGGGTTTCTTCCTTGAGGCGGGCAATGGCATCAATTTCTCCCTGGTGCCGCATGTGCACCCGTTTGCGAATGGGATTGTGTCCGGGGTTACGGGCGCGACGGGGAATTTGGGGGGGATTATTTTTGCGATTATTTTTCGCTATCATAATAAGAATTATGAGAAGGTGTTTTGGATTATTGGGATTATTACTATTGCTATTAACTTGAGTTTGAGTTGGATCAAGCCGATCCCAAAGGGCCAGGTTGGTGGGCACTAAAATGTTGATTGATTCGGCTGAATTTTGCGTCTTGCTTGGGTTGGTTGGATTTGGATGTTGTGTGCAGTACATACATCGAATCGCTCGCTGTTGCTCGTTGAATATAGTTGGTATTTTAGCGATGAAATCAACGCGCAGAGAGAATCAAAAGCCCAAACCTTACACTGCGTGTCATTCATTTTCTAGCCGGTGTCATTACTCTATCATATGATGTTTCGCTCATATCCTCGTCTTGCAAAAACCGCAGCAAAGCCACATACGCTTGCAACTCCATAAGGTAAGGGGGCCCTCTCAGCTCTCACTGCAGCAGTGGATCCCTGAAATGCTTCTGACTGTTCCCTCTCTTATCAACACCCCACTGATAATTCTTCTGCGCCCTCTGCGCTCGCTTGGTGTCCCGCCTCTCTACAGCTTGCACTTCTCGCTTCTTGGCGTCAGTCACGCCTAGCATGCCTTGTCCACCGTTAGCTCTTGTGATAACTTGTCGGCCGCGTTCGTTGCCATCAGCCATCACCTCGCCCTCGTCGCCCACTGCAGCACCATCTGCGATAAGGCGTTGCTGCTCAACCCTTTCGACTGGGGTGGGGTGATTGTGGAGGTTCTGACGGTAGTAGCGCTGGAGTGAGCGGTGACCTGCTGTGCGGCCGGATGGGAGATGGAGTTCGTGTTCTGAGTGAAAGGCTGCGTTGTGGTGGGAGTGGGCGTGGGAGTGGAAACCGTCGATATTCCGATGGGGTCGGGGATCGTTGTGTGAATGATGCCTATGCTTGGACATGCGTTCGTACGCCTCATGTCGATCTTCGATCGGTACGGCTGTGACGTCGTTGGAGTCCAGTGACGAGGCTGAACTGTCTGTTTCCCAGCCTTCGCTGTTTTCTTCGCCGTTGGCCATTTCTTGGTCGCCGTTCTCGTCAGTGATGATTGTTTTGAGGATTTTGCGGGGGTCTACTTTTACGCCGCCGTTTGTTTCAGAGATGAAGTCTTCCATAATTGCGTCGTCGTCTTCGGAGTCAGGGTCTGAGTATGTGCTGCTGAAGTCGTAGAACTGGCCTACTTCGATCATGTCTTCTTCGGCTTCGAACGCGATCATGCAATGGCCTTTGTCTCGCATGTGTGTTTGGATTCCTTCGGCTGAGCCCTTGATTTTGTGACAATATAGACATTCGTGGATATCGACGATCTTGCTGTGGAGCCAGCTGATAAGACCTTCTAGATCGACAAGGTAGTTTTGCTCGGGGATGAATAGGCCGTGAAATTTGCCCATATGGTTGACATTGAGTTTGAAGTTGGGGGAGTCGTAGTTACAGAAGAGACATTTGTTGAGTGGGGCTTTTGGAGGTGAAGTGGCTTTCGCTGTGGATGCTGAGGTAGTCTCAGGGTTTTTCTGTGGCGATAATGGTATTGGATGCTCAGATCTCTGTTCATTCGAAGAATGATGGGGTCTTGTAGGCCGGCGAGAGACGGGCTCTTTCTCCGTCGAGCTGGTCTCCTTAATAACAGCGACGACCTTGGAGAATTCTGCTTTCGCTTCCCGATCAATCGATTCCGGAGCCTTATCGTCCGCCACGACTATGTTGATGGGTTCGCCCAGAGATATCGTAGAGCTCATGACTGAGGCAGCCTCGTCGTCTGCCGTAGTCTTGCCATTTTTTGCCAACACCGCCACTCGAAGTCGATGCTTCTGGCTTCCAAGATGATTCTGGTATGCATTCTCGCTGTAGTATTTCTTCTGACAAGCTTCACAAGATTTCTCAAATGATGCTTTGGCAGCCACTGCGGAAGATGACGCTTGGGCATTGAGGACCTTTTCTGCGAAGTCTTCATAGGATAGAGGTTTGAGTTCGGCTATCTTCCGCTTCAAGTTATATCGGCTTTGTATATGTCAGTGATAGCCGTGTGGAATCTCGTAGAGTAACTCACTGCCAATCAGTGCGCATGTGGGTACGCTGTAGGTCGCTATTCCTAAAAGCCACAAGGCATGAGTTACACGTGTATGGGTGAGATTGGGCGACGTTCGAAACAGCAGCAGGCTGTGGCCCATTCGCCGTTGAGCGACTGCCCATTATAGTCGCCATGTTTGTTGAGGATCGATTAGAGGCAAGAGGCTTTTGCAACTAAGAAGTCAACGCAGTAGTAAAGCTTAAGGCGTAGTCTCAAGAATTGAAGCCGAAGCCGAAGAAACAGAATGAGAAATATCGCCTCGAATGAATACTAATTAGGTGAATGTCGGTGTTGGGGTGCGAAGATTCCTTGGAGCCAAAGAAGGTACCGAAAGTACCAGAGCGTTTGTAGCGATCCAATGATGATGCCAAGTCGGGTAAGGCCAAAGGATATAAATCTTAAGTCCTTTGATAATCTTCTAGCTGTAGAAAGCTCTACAGTATACAGACCATGACCGGGTGCGGTAGAGGTCCTAGAATACATTAATCCCATGGCTCACCATTCTTGAGCTGATTCGTTAACGCGTAAAGCGAAATGGGGGACTCCCCTCTCGCAGAGGTGAGTGAGTCAACAATAAGCAAGGTCAACATACTCGAGCGTCTACCACCATGGCCATGTCGAGGGCAGGATCGACGAATGCTTTTTCAAGTCCTCCAGGGCAGGTCTGTAACATACGTTTTCGATATGGACGAGTGATACGCTGACTCTGATCCGGTCCAGGTACTATAGGCAGCTGTTTTATGGTTGCTCGAATCCGTACTGTATGACACCGACATGTGCCAGCTATCGGAAAAGAACGACAAAAGGCCTTTTTCGCCCTCATACCGTCACCACCGCTCGTGCTATGGCCACTACCTTGGCCTCTCGAGACTACGTAGAGAAGGGTCTCTGTCCTAATTTGTCGCGTGATCGAGAGCATATTTCTATTCTTAAGCCCACAATGATGCACAATGAAGTTGAACAGGAAAGTGATGATGCTGGAAGTATTTCGTTTCCTTTGCAGAATTTTCACAAGACACCTTTGAGTCGGCGACAGCAAGGACAATCTGTCATCGTGAAAGGTGCTGTCAAAATAGAAGGGCTCTTCCAAAGGACCTCTAGAGATGTGGACGGAGGGTTGAATACAGAGACACTTGCCTGGTGCGTTCAGGAGCAAGCCAAGATCGATCCAAAATCCATCACCCAGACTCTCTTCAATACAAGAGTAATGAGCTGGTATCATGATCTCATTGGCCATTATGAACCTGTGGCGTGGGTGGATTGGAGGAAGGTCATAGATCAGGCAGAGCACCAGTATCGTGATAACAGTCATGCCACCAAAACGAGGTTAGCCACATCACCAGATAGGGATGGCAGGTGCCACAACATTAGCCAAGTAGCATCCGATCGATTCGTTCCACCCAGAAGCCATTTCGATATACAATTGGATGAGATCTTCAATAGAGAGCCACCAAACCTACTAGTCATGTCGAGCTACCCGCAATCCCATTTCGATTATGGGAACATCCTTGAATTGAGAGCAATGAGCCAAGCCGATGGCGGAGAACTTCTCGGCCAACACAGGCTGTTACGGCAGATGGGTCGGACAGGACATCCTATTCTTCAGGCTGGATCGTCACTGGGTGATCCAGCCTATCGGGAAAAGTTCAAACGTTACTATATATTTCTGGCATATAGCTCTCGATCAATTACAGATGTCCTGAGTAGTACCGACGCTCTTTTGCAGTCGTTTCTAGGCTTCACTGGCGCCTCACCCGAGGTAGCCTCGACCTATGAGATGACCAAATTGACGCTGATGTTTCGATTGCTTGGAGATCTTGACTTTCATCCTCGAAACATCTTTCCCAGCCTCTACCTTAGCGCGGGCAAGCTCTACCTTCGTCGCCCAGCTCGTTCCGATGCCCCGTCAAACAATGGGGCCCAGCCAACGATGGACTCAGGCTCCCCTCCGGAAACACATGTTAACTCTTCCGACCCAGACCGTCTCCTCAGTGATCTCGAAGCCTGCCACATCATCAAGGTCATCTTAGCTGCTCTGGTAGCCTCGGTGCCAGGTTTTTATGAGCCTGGAATCTCTCTAGAAGCCTGGGGGTACCTTTCCAACGTGCGTGCTGCTGGACGCGTAGTTCCGGACGGACCAGGGTACTCGCTTCAGGGACAGAAGATAGTGAATGAGATACTGAGCGTAACGTGGGCTTTGGAGGACGCCATGGCCCTCAGCCTTGCCAGAAGACTTTGCAGAGCGATTGCGACAAGATTCTGCCTGCGTGAGCCTACTAGCACGCACATGAACAAGGGGAAGGGGAAGGAAACTGAGGAGATCTCACCAAATGATCGCAAAATACAAGCCATTTCAAGGATCATGCGTTATGTTACCGTGGATAGCATTCCCGCGCACATCACAGCAAGTAACACATCACGACCGTCTCTTCGGAACGGCATTCTAGACGATTCGGATGATTGGGATACTTTTAGTACGGAACCTTACTCAAAATGCTGGCATGTCATTCTCGAATGGCTTCGAACAGTCATATTGAAGAACTGGAACTCCAAACCATGGATACCAAGATGCAGCGAAATCAGCGGTGCTTTAGAGCTCTTGTCCTGGATGTGTAAGCCGCCCTATCTGATTAGTTCTACTCGATTCGTCATGAACTGGCTGACTTGCCCATAGATGCCGAGTCAGCCAATCTTTGCATGCTTCCTCGGGTTTTTGAAACGCCAATACTGGCGCAGCGACTTGACACTATGGAGATGCCACCCGAGTGGGTGAATTCCGATGAGCGAAGCGACGCAGTACACCTGCTGTCCTTTCCTTTCATGTTCTCGCAAAGCACACTGATATCTTACTTTCGAGCGATCAATTATGCGTCAATGTACAAGGCCTTTCACAAGTCCGCTGTGGCCCGACGCATGGCTAGAGAGATGACGTTCACTCGAAATGAGACGGGACCAGGGACGTTGCGAATGAACGATGATCTTCGAATCGCGCAGACCGGTTTTCTCGTACTGGAGGTTCGCCGTGATAATGTCTTGAAAGACGCAATGGATCAGATATGGAGGCGTCAACACCGTGAGTTGATGAGACCATTGAGAGTCCAAATGGGCGCTCAGGAGGGCGAGCAGGGCGTGGATCATGGTGGTGTCCAGCAAGAGTTCTTTCGTGTCGTCATCGCTGAAGTCTTGAATCCCGACTACGGTATGCGTTCGCTTCCGGTTATTCCACCTGTCTAGAAACTAATTCTGGGGTATCAGGCGTCTTTAATACTGACCCGGTTTCGCAAATGTCTTGGTTCAAGCCTGGCTCGCTCGAACCCCAATACAAATACGAATTGTTGGGACTATTTGCGTCGCTCGCTATCTACAACGGCGTCACCCTCCCTTTCAATTTCCCCAAAGTACTGTATAGAAAACTCCTAGGTCTTCCCAGCAGGCTTGAAGACCTGGCCGATGGCTGGCCACAGCTGACAAAAGGTCTCGAGGATCTTCGTGACTATGAAGGTGATGTCGAACAGATTTTCATGCGAGAGTACGTCTTTAGCATGGATGTCTTCGGCAGAACTGTCGACTTGGACATGTGGAACGGGCGGGATCGTGCTACCGAGGGATCGCCGATTCAAATCTCGACCAATATTGGGAATAAGAACTCCAACTCAGGAGCTCAAAAAGCTACAAAAGCTGCAGGAACAGAGGAGTCGGTTACAGGGATGGATGGCATTTCTACTGACAAGCCCTCAATCGACCCAACCACTACCACACCACCTATGGTAACAAACGCCAACCGCCACGAATACATCTCCGATTACATCAACCATCTCATCCACATCTCGATCTCCTCCCAATACGACCATTTTACCCGTGGCTTTTTCCGTTGCATCACCCGGAGATCTCTCCACCTCTTCACCCCCAGCCAACTCAAAAATCTCGTCGAAGGCTGCCCCAATATCGACACAGCCCACCTCAAACGTTTCACAAACTACGAAGGCGGCTACCACCCCAATCACCCAACCATCAAGACCTTCTGGGGCATCGTGTCTCAATGGCCCCAAGAGAAGGTTGGGCGCTTGCTGGAATTTGTGACGGCGAGTGATCGGCTGCCGATTGGTGGTGAGGCAAGGGTGCAATTTATGATTCAAAGGAATGGTGAGGGCGATGAGAGATTGCCTACTAGTCTGACTTGTTTTGGCAGGCTGTTGTTGCCGGAGTATAAGGACAAAACGCGGATGGAGCAGGCGTTGGAGTTGGCGGTTGAAAATGCGAAGGGATTTGGGACGCCCTAGGAGTTATTGTCATGATTGAGAAAGGGCATTGAGGGCGTTGTTGAGAATGGCTGAGGACAGGAGTGTTCTACCATTACTGCATTGCGTTGCTGGCTGCGGGCTCTGTGGTAACAAAAATACTCAATAGTCGATTAGTAATCGAATACTAATCGACTAGTTATTCGAGTAGTGAGTAGCGCCCTTACTACTCGATTATTAAGTAGCGGATTTGACTACTCGATTAA
>JAABUK010001271.1_pt1 | contig 48847 bp, 50 predicted proteins | sample 5559141 | NCBI WGS metagenome assembly JAABUK01 (sample SAMN10711869, study PRJNA513367) | rock metagenome | isolation source: Antarctica rocks | place: Antarctica: Victoria Land, Pudding Butte nord | collected 2016-01-03 | reverse complement strand
TAAATAATAAATTAATTTATAATCTATAATTCTTCTTTAAATTATTTAGTGATCTCTTAATTAAATAACTCTTAATAAGTTATAATTATTAAGTATATTTTATATAATTATACTCTTAAGTCCTATCTTATCTTTTATAATAAGATATTAAAATAGTATATATTTATTATTATTAAAGAGCTGCCTAATATTATTTAAGTCTTCTTATTAAAAAAATGAACTGATAATAAGTTAACTATTAATTAATTACAGCGAATATTCATCTTATAAATATTAAAAGAGAATAAGTATTCTATTCTTATTCTTAATAATTATAACAGTTATTTAACAGATTAATTTTAATATCTTTATCTTTAAAATAATATTCATTCTTTTTATCTATTATCTTATATCTCTTATAAACTTTAATCACTTAATTTAAATATATTTTTATCTCTTTTAACTATATATAAATAAGCTATTTAAAAATTCATACTCACAAATTATATAATTATTACCCGCAAGATATTTACGCAGCTTTATATAAAGGCACGTTAAACTGCGTTTAAAGCACGAAATATCCGCGCTAAATAAAATAGAAGCGGAATTCTATCTATAAATAAGTAGAAACTGCTTCAAGACCCTAAAATTATGAATTTCGGGCGTATAATATCTAAATATCAACCGCTAGCTATCTCTGATAATCTATATTATACTCCGAAATAGGATAGTAAGTTATGAACACTTATTCGCTAAATTAAGATCAAAATAACGCCTCAGATAAGGCGTGTAATACGCAAGCTTAATCACAGCGCTATTTAAGAGTATACCGGCGCCAAACTGCTTTAAACGCAGCTGAAAGAGTTACGCAAATAAGCACTAAATCAAGAGATTATAAAACGCTTAAAACGGCTATAAAAAGAGGCACAACAGCGTTCGTGAGATCTTGAACAGGTCAGGAAGGCTATAACGGGTAGGAGGCCTAAAACAGTGCGAATAGTGAGGAAGGAGGGCGGGGAGAAGTAAATTCTTCGTACTATTATAATAGAATAGGCCTAATAAAGCAATTCCATCAAGAACGCAGCTTATTCGCATGAATATAGCGGCGATAGCGACGTTTTTATTGTGGTGGGTATCCTCGGCAACTGTCCCGTTTTGTGGGGTGTCCCGCTTTGTGATGTTGGCCGTTAGGTGTGATCACCCAACTAGACCAACCTCAAGCTGTCTTTCTTCATGGTTGATACCTTTTTCTTTATGGCGCGATGAAAAGACAGGATGTTGTTGCGACAAAGGGAGGGCTAGGATCACCCAAGAAAGACGGACGTACCAGCTCCCGAATCGCGATCATGAGGACGATGATGATGCTCCTTATCCCGACGTCGAAACGGCACGGGTCCGTCTACCAATCCAGATAAGACTGAAATGAGAAAGAAATTACTGAGACCGGATCATCAGGACATAAATAATGTGTCCAACTGGGACTGATATGTAAAGGAATCGGGGCAATGGATAGAAGCGGAAGGATTGAGGATTGAAGTCACGAGGATGGAAAAGAAGATCTCAGGTATCCAGCATCCATGCACTCTAGCGAGCTCGAGCAATGCGGCAAAGATGTCCAGCATTCAAGGCAAATACGAGGAGGCTGGACGAATACATCGAGTAGCTTTTACTCGGTGGAGTAAGTAAGTGGCAAAGTAAGCCATGACACGTCGATGAGCATGAACAATCTGGTGGAGGTGCTGGGCAGACAAGGCAAATACGTGGAGACGGAAGAGAGTTTTCGACGGGTACTGGATGGCTTCGAGAAAGTATAGGCCCCGAGCATACATCCACACTTAGCATTGTTAACAACTCGGGCAACCCTGTGACAATTGCCGTTCATGCATTCTATCTTGTGTTCGCCTATGGTCTCCTACCATCAAAGATAGGTGTTGATAAGCTGCACATCACTTTGAGAGAAGCACGTCATCCGGTTGTTCAAGTCTTCTGCAATCCCTGCGGTGACTATATTTGAAGCGTTAGTGATGTGCACTGAAGCGCCTTGTGAGAAGGGTGAGCATACAGAGACCAACCACTTTTACCTCTGGCTCATTGGATCCTTCCTTGATAATGCATCCAATGAGGCTACCCGAAATGCCATACCATCCGGAAATAGTGTGAAAGTAACGATCCGTGTATCGAAATGTGCACATGTCATGAATATCTTGTTCGTTAGGAAGAAACCGGAAAGCGCACTGCGGTTGCATTGTTTAAAGTAGATGATTCCAGCAGCACGACCAACGGGCTCTATCAGTGAACGGGCCTATGCAATGTTTAGCAGCCTAACAGTATTGGAGAGCAGCTAGAGGACGACACCTTTCCCAGGTCGATGATGCCACCTGCTGTTTGTACAATTCTGTTGGAGTACGATTTACTGCCAGTGATGACAGAGCCATCTCGCTCAACTTTATGGGCGACATTTCAGTCACCTGTATCTTCATCAATGTTTACTCCTCCGAACAGAGCTAGAGACGGTAGGTTTTGATCTTCAGGAAATTCTGTCGGAAAAGTAGCCCGCAGCAAATGTTTGGCTAAGGTGGTCTCTATTGAGCGATCATAAGACCCAGTCCGAGAGGAGACGTTGAGGACTGTGTCTCCATTTAAGCCAGCAAAGTGGCCGCCAGGTATGTGTAGCAAGGAGCAAACCCATTACTTCGGGCTCTTGCAGTGGAAGGCATTTTGGTATGTGTACTGATCCTGTCACAGCGTTAGGCTATGAGAGGGTAGGCTGAAGACGTTGCGATGCGTAGGATACCGATTTGACGATGTGCAGATCTCCTGCTGGATCGACGCGGGTGAATTTTGCAAAGAAGCGGTGGAATGTGGAATTTTCATATCACCTGGTGATGGGTGATGGAGGTACTTAAACATAGGTACCCAAAGGGAAGGGCGTACTGTAGCTCGGGGACGTGCACCCCTCATGCCGAAGAGCGATTTAAATGTTCGAAGAAAATTAGAACTCCCGCTTTCGCCAAACGATACAAACGATACTACCGGGTATGGTGTGATTGGGATGGCCTGCAAGTGGCCTCGAGCCCGCATAATAATCATTCATTAATCATTCATTAGGTGTATGCGTACTCCGTACATTCGAGATACAACCCGCTCACCCAACCACAAATGTGCGCCACAGTGTGCGAGGACGTTCAAAGGTGCGGTGAAACCCGGCAGGAAATCGAGAACTGGTTCAATCACAAGCTTGCCATATGCAAAGGTCTGGGAACGCGAGACAAGATATTCCTCCTTTCAACTTCCTCATCTTTGTTCTCACACACCAAGACATTTCTCCGAGGAACGTGATTTTGGATACTTCCGGTCAGGTCTGGTTGATGGACTGGGCCTTTGCTGGCGCCTATCCCCCATACTCTGAAGCAGCAACGCTGGCAGAGCAGGCCCAAGTTCCGGATTTCAGTCAATAGCTTCTTGAGCAGATTCATACCAAACCTCGGCAAATCGCGCAGCTAAGAAGTATCGGGTGGGCACTACAGGTGGCGGCATTTGCTTAATTGTTAGCAAAAAGGCTGTTCCTGCGCGAGATAGAGAGATCGATGGCACTGCGAATCTGGAAAATATTCCCAACATAACCACTGGAGTATTCTCTAATGGAGCCGGAGCCATGCTCTCTGCGTCTTATTTAGGCTCCCTATCCTCCTACACCCACTTCAAGCACATCGCAGTCGAGGAGTTGAAGGTACAAGCCGATGCTAGAGGTACATAGTATCCCTGCACGGAAAGGGAAAGGAGGAAGTCGAGGAAAGATCTGGCTAGTGAGCGAAGACCCAGCTGATGTTTCTTGGGACGTGAGCTGTGGTGACCAAGACCTCCTCTCGACCTATTTCTCACAGAAAGCCTTTGATAATTTTGTAGACGAGGTAACGCCACTAAGTCTAGTTAGTGCGGACCAAAGAACCTCGGGGTCTGCCCTCAACTTCGTCAGATAGGCGGTGCCTTGACCACTGAATTGCAGGATCGAGCGCTCATCTAATTTGAATTCTTGCTTGCTTTTTGCCTATCAACTAGAATGATCTCGCCTGGAGGTCTTCGATATGCCGGTAGTTGGACGGAATTCCAACAGTCTTGCGTCTAATTCGGTGTTGATCCGCGCCTATAACCTCAACGTATTCATATTGGTGGCGAATCTTCTCTGACCCACACCCGGTGGAAGATACAGTCAGAAGCCATGGACATAGCTCGTGAATCAGGCGTCCGCGTTCCCTGTGTCAAGCGAACCGTTGAATGCGATGCCAAACACGTACTGCATGCATTATGGAGCGTATTAAGGGAACCACTTTGGAAGAAGCCTGGGCGGCGTGGTTGATGAGAGCTAGTTTTTTCCGATACAGTTGGCTCTCTGCAGCTCCGCCGTTTCATCAAGCTTCTAATTAGAGGTCGGCGACCTCGTTGACCGCAGGATCTCTAGCAACGGGCTGAGATCCGACTGACGTTGCCAAGACAACCTCGGAAAAGTGAATACAACGATTCCGCAGCACGCGGTTCGCCAGATGCTGCAAGAAGATACCCTCCCAAGCATCACCTAAAAGTCACTCTACACGCTCACGATTAAAACGGGTCGCCATACCTACAGTTCGTCTTTGGAAACCAATTGTCCTCCCTCAAAATGTGAGCCGAATCGAATAAACCTCCAGCTACCTGAAGTCATTAAGTTAATAGCAAACTTAGTTCCTCCCCTCAACGACCATCCGCTCAATCTCCCCCCCCTCCTCCCACTCCCAAGGAACTCCTTATCCAGATATCAATCACGCCAACCCGCTAGACCAACTCTACCTCGCCCTCGCGGCAAAACACCTCCTTCAAATTCTCCGCACTCGTCTCCTTGAAACAACCCCTCTCCCTCCTCTTGATTCGTCAACCCATCTTCCTCCGCTCCTCCTCCCTTCCCCCCAAAATCGTCCGCTCATTCCCCTCCCTCGCCCGCTGAAAGAGCGGTCTACGCGTCACCCCCTCATAGAACGGTGTCGGAGTCTCCGCTTCCGGGATCGGCTTGAGGAAATCGTACCATTTCTTTGCTGTTGGGGATGATGATGATGATGATGATGATCTGGTGGCCGTGGTGTGCTGTTTCTGAGCTGGGCGGGAGGAGGGTTGGAGGGGGGCGATGGAGGAGAAGGAGGAGGTGCGGCTGGGAGAGGGGGTGGTGTTCGCGGAGGTGGAGTTTGATGTGGAGGTGGACATGCTGGGGGTTCTGTGGTGGGTCTGGGAGGCTGGGCTGAGGAGGTAGTAGGAGGCGTACGTTGTCATGTGGAGGGTAGTTGGAGGAGGGATTATGGGCGATGAGAGGTGGGTTGGGAATCTGTGTAAGATTATGCCGGTGCGTCTTGATTGTATAATGTATACGAGAAGAGTGAAGCAACTGAGGGGATGACGGACTAATTCTGACAGGATACTCTTTGGAAATTCTTGCTTGATGCTTTTTGTCCAAAATCCAGAATCCAGAATCAGAATAGAAATGCCTCACCCTTATATATATACAACAAGGACACCCTACCTGACTAGAGACAACAACGAGTCCAAGCCAACGCAGAATTGACCATCGATTTCTCAACATCACACGCCCTTAGAACGACAAGCACGGTCACGAAACACTGCCCAGCCCAGGTCCAATTGGTTCATGCATTGACAAGCACACAGGGCGCGCATTGCCACCATCTCGTAATGGCTATGATTGGACGAGAAGACCTTCCCTTGGAGATCAGGAGGAGTGGAGAGAAATGACGTTTGCAGCCCCAGAATGGATTTTGGTGTTGGAAAAAAATTGTTCCACTTGCCCATAGGGGTTTCTTGGCGCTTTCCGCCCGCCAGGCAGTGAAGTTTTTTGACGAGGAGCTGCGTTAGCGTGAGATATTCGTAGGACGAAGGGCGTGGGGTATGACTCAGTCAAAGTCATTGGGTGAAGGGCGGACTTGCTGACTGATCCACTTCTTTGCTGGGATGAAACGAGATGGCGCCCTCTTGTCACATGCTGATGGAAGCAAGGGTACGATATCTCCCATGGTGGGTGTGGATGCGAAGATACTTTGTGTCAACAGCGAGGACATGGACATTGACTGTTGGAAATTGAAGAATCCGTCACTGGTATTGATGCTGCAAATCTTAGCTTGAAGCATTCCGCCAGTCCAAGGAGAGATGAAATCAATCGAGAATGCCGCGGAATCTACAGATTGAGAGAGGGGGGGAAACACGATGAAGAAAAGTACCGTCAGTCCAGATGTAGCGTTCTGCCGTGAAACGGACAGAAAGGCTTCTACGATGCCCCAAACAGGCCGCACATCACCCGCTCTGGTCAGGCGCACATTATTGAAGTTCTCGCTGTCCTCCTTGACCCAGAGTCGGGAGAAAACCATGTGGCAAGAGTTATGCAGCCAAGAGATTTGACTGGGCTAGAGGTCGAAGATACTAGCTGATGACCATGCTCTCTCATCGGAACAAACGCATAAGAATAATGTGGAGTGCCTTGTATGTAAGTCACCCGATCCGCAATATTCGAAGCCAGGATATTGTGACTGTTTTACGAGGTTGTTCGACCACCTTCTGGTTGTGCGTCTCATTTCTGAAGAGCGCGGAACTTCCCTTCAGAATAAATCGCCGGTCTCGTAACTGCGTCTGATTGTCGGCTCAAACTAGGAGGAGGAGAGGCCTTTCACTGTCGAAATTGCACAGATAGGCGAGCCTAGAATTAATCCTCTAGAATACCAATTGAGGACGCAGTAGTGGCGTACTTCCTTCGTCATGCACCACACCGTTCGAAGACAGCCCCTGTGGAAGGTGTTCCAGCGAGAATTGAAAGATGGACCGCAACAAACAAGACTCTTAGCTGTGGGACAGAGCCACGCCCGAGGCTGCCTTCAGCACGTCTGGAAAGCCGCTGAAGTCGATTCCACAATGTATCCAACACCCTATCTTAGATACTTCTTTACCTCGATTTCAACGGTGCAGCTTGTTGCACTCACTATCCCCCCTTCAGCAACCCTCTCGAACAGCTTGTAGGGGAAAAAAGCCTGCCTCGAAGCCGTCATAAGCTGAGAACCATTGTCCAGTTCTCCGGGAAGCTCCTCCCGTCCAAACATCAGTGACCTTTCCAAAGTTCTTGGATGTATTGGTAATGTTTGGCGAGTAGGATTTCCAGTCGCACCAAGGGGTGAGCGAGCTCCACGACTACTTTTTGCACAGCCTACCTAGCTCTCGCGTCCCATGCGTCGTACATTTTGTTGAAACTAATGCTGAAGACCTCTTAGTAACTCAACCCGCTTTCGTGACCCAATTGATCGTCCCGCTGCAAGTCCATCTGCATAGTATCCATCATGCCGATCCAGGAGTACCGGGATGGGTCAAACGACAGCTAGAGCAGCCGGCCGGGCATCGAATTGACAGTCCTCAGAGCATTGTTTAGCCTATTTGACTTCTTTTCCAGCGTGCCAGCAGATCTACTGTCAGGAGGCTCTACCGTTGGGATTTGTAGAGGGGCAGAGCTTGTCGTCACTCTCGGAATCGCGTATAATAGCTCTCTGTGAAAGTTTGTCATCTGGCTCTCGTTTAGAAACCTCGAGGCTGTTCAAGGAGGGCAGCCAGCGAAATGTGTCTTTCAAAATAACGTACTCGTCTTCTCACGATTGGCCATCGTAATAATTCCTGTATTCGTAGGTATTTGACTCCGCCATGCGGCCCTTCTCCGTAGTAGTCCGCTGCCTGGAATTAAAAAGTGTGTCCCACTCAGCCCTGTGAACAGGAGACATCGCGAACAGATTATGATGGATACGTCGGACATGCCTTGCTACCTTTGAGCGAGATAGAGCGGTCAGTCTGTCAAAATTCTCGCGGCGCGTGGTAACCTTGACACGGTAAAACAAGCGTGGAGACGTCAACTCGCTATCATATTTGCTAAGTAGCCGAACAGATTTCAATTCGTCCAGAGAAGAAAGACTCTCGAAAATCATTTGGTACAGCTCCAGTGGTAAGCTGTCCACAATAACCATCTACCTCATCATCGTTGTCATCAATGCTCGTGGTGAAGGAGTGAAGGGATCATAAGTGGTGGCCTCGTTCTCGCTAAAACCATGTGCCGCTGCGGTCATTGTCACACTGGCGAAAAGTCATTTGACCCAGCAGCCAGCGATTTGATAGCAAGCAAAAAGGGACCCATCTAAGCCCGAACATGCCACGAGGTCTTCTGTGAGTGTGAGAGAGAGAGAGAGAGAGAGAGAGAGAGAGAGGGGGGGGAACATGTCCTGAATACGTTCAGACCAAGCAAGCCAATGAACGAATGCCGGCCAGCCAAGATGACGGCTCTCCAGAATCGTCGTGTGAGAAGCAAGAAACAGATCGAATGGGGGTCCGAGGAGAGCGCTATCTGTTGTTCAAATCATCTCCGACCAGAACTTCAACCTTCTCCAGACCCTCCGCCAGTCCAATAAGTCCCCTCCAAACATCCTCCGCAGCGACCGGATCTGGAACATCTGCATCTGCATCTGCATCCAAACACTCTAAATTGACCCCAGGCCCAGAGTCAGGAACCTCTATCCTCAACCTTCTCAGCCTCCCGCACGCTTCATGCAGTAACCCCTTCTCATGCCACATTCTCACATCCCGCATATCAAGCCAATGCCACCGGAAACCGTGCAAGGAAAAAGACTCCAACGCCCCGTGAGTGACCGCGCCATGAGCCATAATCATAGTGAGAGGCCGTGATATCTTTCCTTGAACCGATGAGGCATGGGCGCTGGGTATGTATTCATGGGGACATGTGGCGGCTGCTTCTATGACACGGCTTATGTCCTTGAGCTGTGATGAGAGCAGAGGGGGCTCGCACTCCGATATCTCTAGATTTCGGAGGGAGGGAAGATGTCGGAAAGCTTGCATCAAGAGGTTGTACTCGTCGTGGAGGACTTGGCCAAGGTAGTATGCATGGTAATCTTTGTATTGCGGGATATACCCTCCATCATCATCTGCGCGTTTCCCTGACGATCTCTTCAAGGCCTGCACCCATTCTCGTTCGAGGATGAGAGCTATCTCCCATATGTTGTAGTGTAAGGTTCGGACATGTTGCGATAGCTTGGAGTTGCATATCTGGTTCAAGCGGTTGAAACTCTCGGTCCGGACGGTAAGAGAGACGCGACGAAATAGATAGGGTGTGGCCAGGTCATGAAAGTTCCTGTTAAGCAAGCGGACTGCTTTGACGTCGTCAAGGAAAACCAGATGTTGGAAGATGCCGTCTTGGAGCTCGAATGGGAGACCCTCCATCTTGAAGCATGTTCACCCAAAGGACTGGCTTATGCTCCTGAGAAACAATTCCCTTAACAGGGCTGAGGAAGATTGAGGCGGAGAAGGATTCGGATTGCGAAGGATTGGGCTGAAGGAGGATTCAACCCAGAAGGATTGGGTGGAAACTCAGCCGCACGAACATCAAAAGTATGACGTGAAAATGGAATAATCGATTGAGAACTGGACCAAAGTAAGAAAGATCAAAGGGAAGGAGATGATCAATCCTCATTAGCTTTCGAAGCTATCAAGGTCCGCTGAACCATGGAACTGTAACACAACAGCTCGAATCCAAAAATAGAAGTGCGAAACTCTGCTGGCCCTTGCAATAAGATGCCTTACCTAGGCCTTGAACCTTACCGATCCTGTGTGCTCACTGACAACCTCAATAACCTTTCCATTCTTCGACGCATCCTCGCCTCTCCAAGCATAGATATTCTTTCCACCCCCCTGGAGATTCAGACCCTCGCCCCGGACATCCACGCTCCCAGTGCCACTGCACCAAGCGTGGACTCGTCCTTCCCACTCCCGCGGATAAGTCACGTCCAATGTTCCAGTGCTCGTGCTTCTGTGTACCGCTGTCAGATTCTTGAGTGTTGTGGCTTGCATCGGAGCTTCGACAGTGATCTTGCTAAGTCCTGTCATCGCTCTTGTCTCCACCTTTGAAGCATGATCGCCAATAGGTGTGATCCGCAGATCCAGCATTCCGGTTTGGGTACTAATGACCATCTCACCTCCTGTTCCCCCATGTAGGAGGTTGGCATGGATTTTGCCGGTCATTGTGTGGATCCGCGTGTTGTATACGCGCTCGAAGACGCCCTTCTCGTTCTTGGATTCCTTCTCGCCATTGCTTAAGGCACACTTTGCGAAGCGGACGTGAATGGCGCCCGTTTTAGAGTTGATCTTTACGACAGCGGTTCTGTTGCCAGACTTTGGCTCGATGGTGACATCGATTGCGCCGGTGAGTGTTGACAGGTCCAGAAGATCGTAGAGAGGATAGGTACCATGGATTGCGTTGGTCACTTCGTGAACTCGGATCTCGCGGGGTGAAGGCCAGGAGGAGTCGTCGGACTCTGGCTCAGAGGGTGTAGGAGTGTGCTTCTATGAAAAGACATGTCAGTTGGAATCTAGTTTGAGCATAAAGAGTGAGGAAGTAGCCAGTAGGAGGACGGTAAGGTAGGTAGGAGCTTTTGCAGGCAATAAAGAAGCACATACCCCCCATCCAATATTCGCAAAGAGCAGGCGTGCTAGCACATTGTAAAGTACAACAACCCCAAGAACCCAGAAGAGCTTGCGTCTCAATGTTACTTTCCGCTCCTTCGGCTTATCAATTATGTCCACGCTAGTGCTCGTGGCATTCAACTGCTCTTCTCTTGGCCGATACATATCGGGATTAGGATTAGAACAGGATGGTGAAGTGTGATCTTTACCGTGCTGTAAGGAATAAGGAACGTTGTTTGACATGAGAGGTTGTGTATCTACTCACGTTCTTGCCATCACTACTCTTGGATTCCTCCCGGGTCAAAGATGGTGTATCCCCTACAGCATCTTCATAGGTTGGCAGTGTGGACGATCGCTCTGAGAAGCCATCAGATACATCGAGATCTCTGCTCTGGCGCCCAACGTCTTGGGCGGATCCGGCAAGCTCGCGCCTAGTCATCGCGAGAGAAATGGGTGAATGCCTGACAGAGTTCACGTTGGAGTGAAACAGGCTCAGGAGTGGTAGGTAGTATTAATCGCCAACAATGTATGGCAGGGAAGCAGAACAAACTCGATAATGCGGGGCCAGTTTGGCAGGGCCGTAGCAACATCCTGGCCTTGAGACGGGAAGAATCTCAGCTACCAGCGGTTCGGGGTTTTATGCGTCTGCCTGGCCTTGGAATAGGTCAGGGAATATTGGCTTGGGTTTGCTACAGGTTGAACGTTATCGCGAAGGTTCTATACAACTACATCTACAGATAGAGGTAAAGGTTGATTTGAAATTTGAAAGGAATGCACTTTTCTTCACTTCAAGGCGTCTTCTTTGTCGACTGCTATGTGCTGGACACTAGAAAGGAGACTATCATCCTTAAACGCCCAACGCAGAGGCGTCGCCTATAAAACTGCCTGCAAATGGGTATGAGTTGGTTGTGGTGAACGTCCAGTCCTTCAGAACATTGATGTATACAAAACTCCCTCGCTGATGATGACAATGATGACAAGGCTGGCTGTGACGTGAACGACGGGGACGTGTAAAAACCGCAATATTTTCTAAATGCCACAGCAACAGGGGCACTTCACATTCCACAACACCTTGGTGGCTCGAAACCCCTTCTCAACCCCAACCCAGATTTTCGATTAATGCCTTTGTCTCGTTTGGTGGCATGCCGCTGACACCCAAGGCCCTGACTTGCGTTCCTCTCCGTAAACGTTGTAGACCGACGGCAACCTTCCAGCCTTCCGTCTGGGAGAGGATGAAGACATACTTCTTGCCTTCTTGATCGCGGATGCTGGCTCGAAGGACGTGGAGGCCAGAAATCTCGCCACTCTGTGTCAAAGTGTCATCAGTAACAATGCTTGAGTTTGTTTTTGTCGTGGAGGAAGAGGTGCCAGAAGTAAAATGACGCGATGAATGAAATGAAGTGTCAGAAAATTCTGAAACAAAGGGAGTGAGTGTTTTCTTCGGGGCCGTGAGCATATTTGCAATGCCGGATACAAGCTTCGGACAGCCTTCTCAAACTTTCCTTGTATTGCTCATTAGTGGGAGACTGCAGGGAAGCAGCTCCATACACACGGGTGGGAGGTACGAAAGAGAACGAACGTTTTCCTGTGGGAAGAGAAGTCGAGCCTCGGATGAAATTGGGACACCATACCTCTGCCATTTTCATCGTCCAAGCTTTCACATCCCATTCCCGTTGGGGCACGCCCCGAACGTCGTCGTCGATGAAAAGTCCTTCGGTGGTGATTCGAAGGATCAGCCCATCAGTCACGTGTCCTTGGGCGGAAATCAGCTGGGCAACCGGTGTACGCTGGAAAGCATTGTTGAAGGAGTACACGGCCTTAATGATGATTTTATCAGGGTCCTTTGTGGAGTAAGCTCCTCGATGCGATGGGGGTGGTGTCGTCCGTGCTGTCGTCTGTGAAGCAGCATATGATGATTCGGAATAAGTTGACGCTGTGGAGCCTGCTTTGGGTACAGGTCTTTTAGGTCGATCGTACGGTCGGAAGGAGTACGCATCGTCCTCGGTTTCTGTCCTCGCAGTCGGATGTGGCGGCCTGTTCGGAGCAGCCTTCTCTTTTTCCTTTTCCTTTTCTTTTTCTTTCGCCTTTGCAGCGGCAGCCTCACGCTCCTTCCTTTCCTGTTCTGCCTTCTCAGCCTTTTGTTTTCTTTCGCGCTCCTCCCGCTCTTTTGCATCCTTGTCTCGTTGTTTCTGTCGCTCCTTCTCAGCTTCCTCTCTCCGCCTCTTAGCTTCCTCGGCTTTCTTGCGCTCCTCCTCCTTCTTTCGAGTCTCTTCTCTAGCTTTCTCCCAGCTGTTCTTTGCGGCACCGCTTGCTCCAGCTGTTTGAGGATTTGGTCTTTGCCACGATGACCTTGGTGGAGGGGCAGCACCAGCTGAGGGATTCGGAGGCACATGCGTTGGCCCACCCGCAGGTGGTGGTCCTGGTTGAGGAGCCGCACCGGTCCCTGAAGCACCGGTCCCTGAAGCACCGGTCCCACCAGCGCCAGCTGCAGCAGCACTTGCTGGGCTCGATCCTTCTCCTTGTGTTTTGCCAAAGGCCCATGCCCCAATACCCACACTAATCACCAGTACCAAGACGCCTGGACCTCCACCTGTGATCAGACTATTAAACCACTCTTTCACGACTGGCACAACAACGGACCATATTAGAAAGGCAGTTGCGGTACACGCGACTCCTGCCAGGAAGCTGTTCCGATGGGTTTGGAGTGAGGGAAGGTAGAGAAAGCCTGACCCCGAAGAGTGTGGAGGAATGACAAAGATGTCGTAATTGCCAGGAGGCAGGCCACCGGATTTGCCATTCTGTTGATTGCTGCCATGCGGTGGAGGTGGCGGAGGTGGATCCATCGGGGGAGTTTGTCGCTTGCCTCAGAGCGGCAGCAAGCGGAAACTTGACGGGCAATTTCCCAGTCAGCTATGATGTTCTTTGTAAGATCTTCAGTCGTAGAGAGAGAGCCTGATTCATATTCGATTGAGCCTAGCCAGCGTCTGCGGCTCTCGACGTTGGCGCAAACGAGTGGTACGGGTAGTTTGGGTGACTATGAACGAAGTGAAATTTCTCATGAACTGCAGGCGAAGATGAGCATTTGAGAGCGACCGAAATGAGCAAAACCGAATGCCGACTGAAGTGAATGCTGTCTGAGATTTCGGTGTTGATTTTCTGGCTTCGGAGGACTTCTGGCGGCCCAATCCGCATCCGCGCCGCTAACTGATCCACCACCTGTTGAAGAATCCCAAACCAATGCCGGCAATTTGCAACTAACTTAGTGCTTCTCAATCCAACAGGTGCAGAGCAGCAAGACAGTGATGAGTGGCTACGAGAAGGTTATCATCAGTCTATGGCTGTCCTGGGTGATCAAGATCAAAAAAGTGCACAAAACAGCCCTGGCCAGTGCCAAACAAGTTCTACCAATTACCATCGCCATTGGGCGCTCTTCGGTGAAGGATGCGAATCGCAGCAGGGGCACGAGGCCTAGCAAGGGAAAAGCGGTCTATCACCGCTCCATTGTCTGAACCATTGGTTCTTTGCTTGTCCATTCTTCGGCAAACCGTGCTCCTTGTACAAACGGTCGCCTTGTATTGTAGGGGGGGGCGCCTGTCTCGATCTTGACTCCAATTGACCGTGACACGTATGTGAGCTTTCCACTGGCGTGGGACGGTGCGAGGTGATTCAACTTTGTGACGACGCGTTGTGTGGAAACCAACGGCTGGACCCGTTGGACAGGAAACCGGAAGCCATGTTTTGGCGCTGACGGGGCGGGAAAGGGAAGCGATCCGGCGCACGATGACATCGCGCCGCAGCTCTCGAATCCGCATCTGGAAATGCACTCTTACGTTTGTCGGTGCTGAGCATGATTCAAATTGGTCCAAGAGCACTGAGTGAATCGGATTCACGCAACAGTCTTGCTTTCCAGCTTGAGATTCCACTTCTCTCCTCTGTCTATACTCTTGCTGAATGCATGATGTTGTCGTTTGTCTGAAGCAGTGATGAGACTTCACCAGTCACATGACCATGCTTTTGCCGGTTGCGGAATCAGCTCCTGGCATAAAAGTGCACGTTCCCCGAGATTTTTCTGCCCTGCTGCAAGGAAGCTCTTAAGCCGCCTTCTGGACGTTGATGAGCTATTGGGGCTCTCCAAGGACGACCATTTGCAATCGTGCTTTCCAGGAATCGTTGGTCCAGTCATCCTCTGTGACCTGCTGCCTCCTCACGGAATCACAACAGTCAGAGCTTGATCCTCCATCATGCGTTCCCATTTCTTCGCACATGGCTTCGGAAGGCAGTGCGATTACCCCTTATTTCACCATCTTGGCAAATTCCCCTGCCTTGCCCTCAATGACATTCCAAGGCTGCAACGGAGATTTTACTAGGAGCAGCAATTAGCAGCGATCATTACCCCGAGAATCCAAGCCTCATTGAATCGCACTCCTCGAAACAAACTCAAGCCTGACAAGTACAGAGCATCGTTCTGGAAAGCAATGGAGTGGAAACTTCAGCCACGGGAGCCAGATGAGCTTCGAGATTGCGAAAACGGCTATTATTACGTCGCCGATATTGGAGCGCTGGTCAAGATGGAGATCGTTTCGACAGTCGCTCTGGCGCTTTAGAGTAAATGGTATCGATCTTTGTCTTGAATTTTGTTGCTGCTTGTCCTGTTCTGTGATTCTTTCGTTTGTTGAAAGCATCCATCCTCCTTTGTCTTTGTAAGACTGGACTTTCACGTTCTGATTTAGGTTCCCTGGATGGTGCCATGTCATGGACTCTTGGGGATGTCGACCTCCAGTCACTCAACTCAAACTCTGGCTTTGAGTCACAGAAGAGGTTCATCGTGCCAGATACTGCTGCTTGTGAGATGTGTTTGAATTGGGCACCTACCCCTGGTCTTCTGCTGTGACTTGTCCACGGAAAGTGGTCACCCGAACCTGCGTGTCTCTTGCTTGTGAACCAAGCGCAGTACCCCGTCACTCCAGACACTGGTCCCTATAAGTATTCGCCAGATTCTCCATGTGGGACTTATCTTTCCTTATCTTGCACCATCTTCATCATATTTCTCTGTACCGCCATACACATCAGGTAAACCTCAACCATCAAACAAGCAGCGCATCCTCGATAAGTTACCAAAGACCTCACCAAGCCCCACCGCCAGGAAAACGCCTCATCGAACCCAGTAACGTTCGAGAAGATCGTCCGTCAATATGTGCACGCAATGGTATATTAGCGTCAACTGCAACGTGTGTGATAAGCGTTATACTTCACGTATGGCCGAGTTACAAATATGTAGCAAAAGGATGAAGGGTGAAGATTGTGGTGGAGCGAAGAATGATTGGATTGACCACGAGGGTGGAACGTGTGGCGAGTGCATTATCAAGATGGACAAGGAGGACAAGGAGCGGAGGCGTCGAGAAGGGGGCGAGCCAAACGCCCACTATGAGTCGTGGTAGGGGAGAAGAAGTGTGGAGGCTGGACAGTGGAACTTGCTGGATTTTTTGCTTAAGTTGGAGGACGGATGGCGAAGAGCTTTGACGTGAGATTCTCGCTTGTAAGTGTTGGGGATTCGCTGGCAACACGTACGAACAAGGTATCAATGAAGCTATATGAGGCCTTTGTCACCCGCGCAGACGATCTAAGCCGTGATTGGATCGCTGACAGACGGCAGTGATATAAATGATCGACGACCATCTCGATGGTGTGCTAGCCATGGCACCATCGAGGACTCGGAATCATCGCTGGAGAGAGGGTCGAATAGCTTGGAGCTGGACTTGCATTCAGTGCTTGGAAAAGGCATCGTGGCCAGCAATCCGAGTCTTTGTAGAGTCGTAGAAGTGTCCATGCTTTAGGAGCATACTATACTCGAAACTAATCTTTGGCTTACTTCAGTACCTTTGCGGACGTTTTCGGCGTGTACCTTCTTCATCTTCAATAAGCAACAAGCCTCAATTGGGAGTATCTATGTCGGAGAAAGCTCCCTCAGGTTCTTGAGATGCCTCAGCCAGTTCGCATCTGACATTCGCGAGACACTGCATGTGATGTATATCACAGAGCAGTAAAGATGTGATCGCAGCGCGTACGTGCATGACTCGTCTGTGTTCACCAAGTTCGGAATCACGATGGTAGGCATCTGCAAACAGTCAGTTGCCACGCTCATTTATTAAAAGGGGTTCCCATAGTTCAAATTCTATCACTTTTCACAACGTCAAGATCAATCTCCAACCACGACCACTCTGCAAATACTTGTCAAGCCCTCCATTTCATATCCCACTACCTCATTCTCAAGGTCCTGCCCTCGACGGCAATGTGCGCACAACACGTCATACGCAAGTGCTGCGCCGCTTGTGACCTTCCATATGCCATATTCAACAGCACTTTCATTATCTGCCCGAAGCGCCTTCGAGGGGGGCCTTGTGGACCAGTGAGATTCATATACGAGGACAGAACTGCTGGAACTAATGAGGAGAAGGGCGGATTATGCGGACCTTGTGTGATTGCCCTCGACTCGGAGACTCGCGCAGGTAACATGTAATGATCTCCGTATGGTATTGAACAACATAGGGGGCGCCAAGGTCGGGCACGCTCTTTATCAAGAGTATACCAAAAAACTGGAGCTTGGGCTGGAAATTTTTGGCGATGCTTGAGAACGGAGCTCTCTATCATGTGCATACTAGCGGCCCTGCTTTTTGCTGTAGCGAGTGGAGTTTGACTGGATAGATTGCTGTGGTTTAAATTGATATTCTGGCTGCGCTTTGAAATTGTCAAACAAAGCATAATTTCAATCATCAACCAAGAAATTCGCTGTCACAAACCTTTTAGAACTGACTATTGCAGCAGCTTCATCACTCAATGTGAGGGGTTTGAAGCAGAAACGCTAGCCTGTGACTCGGTCGTGAATCGAAGATAGTGAGGCTTCCGGGTGGATTGGGAGAGCTGTAGCAGATGTATGTTCTCTTCTAGTATCCCCCATTTGTGCAACAGTCAACCGTTGGAGATCTTTCCTGACTGATTTTTCCATCCAAGAACACTTTTCGTATTCAGCTTTCCTTGCCTGGCAGAAGCTCATGACCATAACGGCGTGAACGTGTAATTGCGAGAATGATGGGCGTCTGGAACAACAAAACACTCTTTGCTGAGCTTCCACCGATCTCCACAGTTTGCTCCAGACGGCTGAGGACCAGCTGTCACCCGTCACCGTTCGCAAACTACAAATTTTTCACAGCGGTTCAACCGTCATTTCGTTCAACATGTCCACTGCAAGGAGTGCCAGCACAGAAACAAGCCAGCCCCCTGTTATAGATAATGTTGAGTGGACGAAACATCTACCCTACCTCTTCTCAATCAGATCACCAAGCATCGCCGTTCGCCAGACCACCCACGAGAGCCAGAAAACGAAAGACACTAACCTCCTCCTTATCACACGAACCGACGGCATCCACAAAATTGGTCATCTTCCGAATGACGAGAGAGACACGCGCCTGGCAGATGGCACAGAAGCACGCAAAGCTTATCTTTGCAGGGTGGGCGGCATACTTAGCGCAAAAGCCGGTATCTCAGGTGGCGGCAACAAGGCCAGCGACGTTGTATGGGACGCGCTTCCAGATGTCTTGTTCGGATATGAAATCTTTGAGCGGACAAGAGACAAGGCTGCCGCCAATAGAGCGAGCGACGTATATGTGGTTGGTCATCCCATTGAGGGTAGCGTTGAGGGTCTTTTTCGAACGCCAGAAGAATTTGCGCAGCATTTGTTGTGGTTAGCAGAGGGAGATGATAAGAAGGAGTGCATCTGTGTACTATGTACAAAAGAGGCGAGAAGAAAGATCAGAAAAATAACATGTGTGAGCAAGGAAGAAACGGCAGAGGCTTGGAAGCAAGAGTGCAAGGACCGGGCAAAATCGTACTTGAGCTCTACGACACTGGGAAGCTTTTGGGGGGATTTGCCGCAATTGAACGGGCAGGAAGATGATCTGTGATAGCCAGGGGCGAGTAGTAGCAGTGTGTTGAATGGAAGCTTGCACGATGCCCATTCTTGTCCAATATTCGCTTGGAAGAGAACGAGATGAGGTTCCTTTCCAGGAGCAGGGCCACCAATGCCAAGATTTTGGTTAGGTAATCTGAAGAGTTGGCCGAAAGTCGGAACACTGCAGTCTTCAGTCCGTACCTACTAGCTACTCAAACGTCCATCATTAACGATTTGTTCTCCATCAAAAAGCTGCTCTCAAAATTCCTTCTTGATCGAGACGGGGCCCAGATGGTCAACATCGTGAACCATCTTACGGTGCATTTTTGACCTTCACTACCCTGAAACTGATGAAGGAGTGGCATGAATGGCTAATCTAGCTCCGAAAACTCTGCAGAGGCTAAATACGGGCGCAGGCTGACTCAGCTACCAAGGAGGACACCTCCAGCAGAAACCCCTCTTCCTCAGCCACGTCATCGTCATGCACGGTCGGGCTATAACTATGCCTTGCTGTACCGAGTAGAAGTCTCTAACAGCATTCCTACCGTGCTTGATTCTATCATCGTGCATGTTCGCTGAGATTGCTGTCCATCTCCCTCGACATGGAGATGCCAACATATGCGTTTGGACCCAATGACACGTACTATGCTTGCTGTTTCAGCTATGTCGGAACGTAAGTGAAGTCCGAACCCAATTCGTAATTGTGTACCGTATAGTATTTGTTCATCCGAGATCTCATCTGACGGTTCTACAGAGCTTTCAAGAAGGACAGACCCGGGCCATGGAACGTGGCCGCGCTTAAGCAAGTCGGCAAAGTCTATCATTGTTCGTTCCAAGGAGAGACCGGTTTCTACTTCGCCTACCGTGACGCGCAAGGTGTCAATAGATGGATTCTAGAGAACGGGCTAGCGCAGTCGTCCTCTCTTTTCTCTTCGAAGAAGCGACGTGAGCATTTGTCTTAAAAAATGCCAATGGATACGTGTATGTTGGGACTAACGACTCGATAGGGGAAGATGATAAAGCGGCGTACGGGAAGCTTTCCCGCCTGATATCAGACCAATCTTCAGTGAGTCTCGAGCAAATAAAAATTGTATTTGGCCCAGAAAATAGCTACATCGCTACCTGGAATCATGGGATGCTTTGGCATAACCTACCCAGAACTCTGGCCACGCAATTGAGACAGAGAGAAGATTCGGAAGCAGCTGTGCCCCGTGTCGTTGCTCTTGGCTCGCGCGGAACGTGGTTCGCAATCTGGGGCGAGGATGACATGGTGTATGACCTGAAAGGGAAATATACATCGATGTTGGAGATGATCAAAGTCAGCAAACCCGAGGACATCAAAGTAAGGACACATTCTTCCTGGATTTGGTCACAGGTGATTTACGGTTTGCAGTATGTGGCAATGGATGCTTTCGCCGACAAACGCTACATCATTTTCTATCATGATGACACATTCAGCATTTGTACCCGACGAGTAGATGCAGACAGCCTATTACGACGCCACGATTTCCGCCGGCAATGTCAATGTACGTTGAATAACACTGTTCTGAGAATCCAAAAAAAAGCAAGAGTAGCAGGCTCGGAATCGACCGCCATCCTTGACTTTTCCCCTCTCACGGCTGAACAGCTAGTCGCTGCAGGGGAGAGTTCAATGGCCTCACCGCTCGTGGTGCCTACATCAGAGCTGGTCCATCTGAACGTGGAGATTCTGTCCGAGCAGCCTAAAGAAAGCGAAATCTCGAACAAGTTAGCCGCTGATGAGAATATGGAAACCACCAAATACTTTGACGTGGACGGAGAAAAGGGTACCAGTTCGAAAGCCGAGACATGGCGTGAAGCTGATGCAGAAACCCTATCATAAGACCTTCAAGGTGTACCAGGCGGCCGCGATGCACTCATGCCGAAGGGTTGTCGAAGAGGCTGGAACCATCGCCTTTTTACTGCAGTCATTTTGCCAAGCATCTTGCGCCCTTTTCAAGGCTGAATCTTGGGGTATATTCGGTTTTCTCAGCTGTATCTTGTTCGGTCTTTGAGCAACTCAAAGAGAGCTCCGCCTGGAAGCCTTCTGGTAGCCTATCAACTAAGTACTTGCTCTCAGATCCACTGGTGAGTGAGGGAGGCTAATATACCTCGTAGCAGGTCTGTTAGTCCAAACTTTTACCGTTTAATCACATGCCCTATCTGGTAATGTCCCATGGGGGCCCATACCGAAATCCCTGGTGTGCAGCATGTGGTACCCTTGAGAGCGGGAGTGGGCGTCTATTTCAAGGAGAGAGTCACAGCTTCCCGCTGTCACGTTGGACGCCCCCGCCAGGACCGGAACAGTTGCCGCTGGTTCGATATGCTGTATCATGAGAGCGACGTCGTACGTGATATCTGACTGTAGGGTAGTCACATTAGCAGGCGGCAATTGCCAAGTGGCCAGCCTGACGGATTCCGCTGAGTGAGACTGCTTCTGCGGGGTTATCCATGTGGGGAATCCCAAAATTGAAATGTGCAGCCTAATGAACAGCGCTCAACCGCTCGTTCGACGGTTGTGGGCAGGATTTGTGACGGAAGATATTGTGATGGTTTGAGCGATTGGGCAGGTCGCAACTTGATGTTGGTTGGCTGTTCTCATACGAGACCTTGATATTCCAGTTGCCAGATCACGCAGAAGATGATTGGGCCAGTGTTGCGAAGCGCCGAAACAGATGCACAGCAGACATGTGGGCACCGAGGCACGGGTGGCTCGCTGCCGTTGGCGGGCCTGGAAGTCCCAAGTGGTCCCGGATCCGTCTTACAGGCTACCTTCACAACTTTCCTTGCCAAAGCCATGACTCGGATGCCCTTGGCTTGTTAGATGCCAAAGACCTTGGCCCAATTCGTCGTCGAGCAAGCTGGCCGTCGTTCCTAATTTGCTAGACGGATCTGCCCTGTTGGCAAGTAACAAAAGACGCCTATGCATGATCCATCTTTTCCACCAATCGCCAAATTGTCGCCATACGAAGAGCGGGTCACTGAGTTCATCAACTTAATGGCGTGGCCCTCTCTCGTGCGACGGTCAAAATGTTCGTCACGCCTCCGAGGACACCGTGTCCACCTGGCACCTGGCACCTAGAGCAAGTAGCATCGAAGCCTGAGATCGAGGAGCGGGTTCTCCCCGTCAATCAAATGATCAGTGCAAGGGCAGCTTCAGGCGGCGAATGGTGATCAATCAGTACTCGTTACCCAGCAATGCGTGCTACCGAAAGTATTTCGACATGCATGCTGCCTCTTTCCCACTCCTCGCCCGAGATCAGAAGCCATAGCCGCCTACTACTTCGCCTCCCGAAGATGAAGCTGGCGAAAAATGACCGGAATGGAAGTATTTCGGTAGTCTTCCTCGCCGGCTTTCACCGTGTCCTACTCTGATGGGCACCATATCTACACCACGGATCATGGCCTGACAGCGGCGATCTACACGAATCGTGTTCCTGGTGTGTTAGGCTCTTGTCAGTATTTTAGACCCGTGGTTATTACAAGGAGGAATTGCTGGGGATGACGAGGAGGATGGCGGGAAAGTGGGCACATGGATGAGCGATGGCAAGGCTTGAATGGGCGCGTACGTTGATCTTTTTCCTCGCCCCCATGTCAGTGGAAGCACACAGCACACAACCACTAGGAAGTTCATTACCAGTTCCTCGACAGGCCAACATGAAGCCTTGCCCACTCACTTCTCACCGGTAGGGTGTGGGTTGCTGCCTCACCCCCGCTCCATTTCAACACTCTTCCTCAGTCATATCCAATCTACCAGTACATCCCATAACTCATTCACTCATGGCATGAAATTTGATTTGAATTGTCCATTGTAATTCTGCCGATCAACTACATCATAAAACCGCTCAAACACCCTTACGTAAGCCGGCCAAGTGCGGAGGCCGACCGCTCGATCCCGAACTGCAGCGAGAGGCTCAACCATCTCCTTTCATAATCATCATCTTGATACCTCTTGAGCAGCGACCTCTCAGGCCGACCTTCAAATCGTCTGCTATACACTGCAGTTTGCCAGAACAACCTCTTTAGCGGCTTTATCGTTCCTCGTGGCTCTCTCATTATCAGCGATGGATTGCAACGCGACCACCTTTTGACCACAACATTTGTTTATCCTTTCCTTCCAACCACAACTTTTACCCTTTTTCTTTATCTCAAGATCATGGCATCTCCACCTCCGATCGATCCTTATCTTGCCTTGGGTATTCCGAAGGATGCAGACCTCAGTACAATCCGTAGTGCTCATCGGAAATTGGTTCTCAAATTTCACCCGGACCGAATAAAGGATGAGGCAGAACGTGTGAAGGGCAGAGAAGAATTTCAAAAGGTCCAACAGGCATACGAGCTCCTCAGCGACCCGGCGAAACGATCACGCTACGATGACAAACTGAGATTGGCTGAATTGAGGAAGGAAGCTCTCGGTCGAGACCTTCCTGTTAGGTCGACGTCGTATCCTACCCGACCCCCTCAATTCAGTGCTGCACGTGAGTACAGAGATGGACAATATTATGAGGAGAGAGTGCCTAGGGGTGCTGCTTTCCTTGATGAAGAAGACAGATACCGAGAAGAGCCGCCTCGAGCATCTGTACGGAAAGGAGACAACTATGAGAGAAAATCCTCCGGTGGTTACTCAGAGCAGAAGAGCACTGGCTGGAAAGCTGGAGGAATATCGATTGACATTGCCCTAAAGATGCAAAAGAGAGCCGCTAGCGCAAAGGAGAAAGTCAAGGAACGGGATGTCCGAAATGCAACTGCAAAAGCTAGAGACCAGGAGCGAATGCGAGATGCCTCTGATAAGTACAACGGCCGGAGAGCATACGTGGAGGACGACTCTAGTAGTGACTCTGACACCGCAACATATGTCAGTGTGAATCGAAAGGCGGCAAAGTCCTCATCAGCATCTTCTACGCCACGAAGATCAAAATCAGACCAACCCCGAAGGAAGGAATCCAAGTACAGTGATGATGATGACGACGACTGGAGCAGGGACAAGCATCAAGATTGGCATGCTTCCGCTCGTGACTACATTCAAAAGGCTGCAACAGATCGGCCACGACAGATCCATCGACAAGATTCTTCTCATTCGTACTTTGAGCCAAGAGATGAAAGAGCTCATGCTCGTCGAAGCGGAAGTGATCGGGACGATAGGCGCAAGGAGCGAGATCGACCAAAACCGTCTGGGTCTAGGAGACCTTCATATTCAGAAGTAGAGGTTCCGAGGGATTTGAGGTCACGAAAGATACCAAGCATGTCCACAGCAACATCGGCTCCGGCAAACCTCAAAATTCCGGAAGACCGTAGAGATGCACCCCAACCCCACCGGTCAACTACTACGCATGCAGTCCGAGACCATCGTAAGGAAGTTCCACCCATGCCGCGATCCAATACCATGCCTTCTACCGGCTCGGCTCGTCGAAGCGACAAAATGCCTTCTCGTGGATCGAACTTGAAGCATGCGGAAACACAGGACTCTGGATACGGAAGCTCAAGCCCTGCGACTCCTGATATGAACGGAACCAGTCCACCCAAATACGCCTCTGCTACAAGATACCAGATTGTGGACGAGGCCGAAGAGTTTTCTCGCGGTCATCGTACTGTCCTAGTAGACCCTGAAGATTCAAACCGTCGTACGAGAAGCCCCTCGAGGGAGCACCAGCGGCCTACTTTGTCTACGTCAGGCAAACGACCATCTAGAGCGGCAACTGCATATACTCCTCGCTCTCCTGTTGATTTGCCGCCTACGCGTCCTTCGCCCTCTCGCCACGAATCTGTCAGATCTTCCGCACAGCCTCGTGAATCCCCACACCTGTCAAAGGGTGGTAGCGGTCATCGTGATCGAAAACACCTGTTCCGAGAGGTGTCTTCCGATGAATATGAGAGTGGCTACAAGCACAGTGTTTCCAACGAGAAAGTCGCGTCGCCACGAATCAGAGCACAAGATGCCAACTATGGATCCTTTTCTCGTCGCGAGTCTCGTGATGCAGGACGCGATGATGATCACTACCCTGGTTCCAATTACAGGTCTGAGCTGCGCAATCCAGGAATGGGTAGCAGGAGGCCATCGGTATGTTGAACCGATAATTCTGGCCTAGACTTATCGTTCCGACATCTATGGCGCATAGTCCGGCCCTGCGCGATCCTGGTAGCCTGTTTTACACCGCAAATTGACGCTCTAGGCTGCTTCATCGCACGTTGACTACGATGTCGCGGGTATAAAGCTGAGGACGAAGATGCTGACGGAGGAGGTTGGAGAGCTTCGATTCTGAGAAGTTTGAGCATTCATCGATGCTCTGATGAAATAAGCTTCGCAATTGGAGCTGCACGAGTGTCGGCCTTGTCGTTGAAGCTGAGGGCTAGAAGGCGAATTCCGAGTTGCTCTGGACGATTCAGTCGTGAGAGCAGGGAAATTTCAACGTGACTGAAGGTGGTTGTTTTACCTTTTCCAATTGTCTACAAACAGGATGAACCAGCGGCTCAAAAGATCACGTCCAACACGATCACGATATTCATGCATTTCTCGCCTAGGTCAACAGTACAAAGGTTTGGTGCAGAGCGTTCTTTTTTCTCGCGGTGGAAACGGTGGGAAAGCATTCTATCAATGGATGAGTAGGGGCAAGACAGGGCACAGAAGCAGGGTACAGGAGCACAGGACAAGCAAGTTCAAATCGATGGTTGTAGACACAAAGGTGGGTTTGGTACATGGTACACAACGCCGGAAAGTTCATAGCAATAACGCCCGATGCCACGACTCTGATAGCTAGCTAGCTGTTGTAAAATGAGACGAATTTCCTTACTGGTAGATCTATTGATGTGATTTTAAGAAATATGGAGAAGAGCCAGGGGCGCACAGGCCTCAGCCAGTTTTCTCAATTTGAGCTTCAATCTCATCATGCGCCCTTTCACGATGCTTTAATCTATCGCTGATGTTGATGATAGGCTTGACCTGAGGGCGAGGGAAGAGAACCGGAGTGAGCTTGCTAAGTGCGATGAGCATGCACCTAGCCTCACGTCTGTCCTGCCCCGTTCTGGTCCCCTCGATGGTGTCTCAATTTATGCGAGGACAAGGGAAACCTTTCCGAGAGGTGGCAGAGCTGATAGACGCCTCACCATCGTCTATTTATATCGTCTATTTACACAACCGACGATCATTCAGGAAGTCATGAGTTATCCTTTCAACATCTGAGATCACTTGGTCGTCCAACACTTGCGCTTTCAGACGGACAAGATGCATCTTCCCATCGTCTTTTCGCTTGCCAGTTCCCTGGTCCGGTCATCTGTTACCAGAATCGAACCAGGCACAGTTGACGCAGTGTCCGCCTTCGCCAGCAAGGAGGCCAAGGCACTATCCAAGATTGAGCTCAGCAAGCCAGATTTTGGCTGGAAGGTAACTTCGCATTCTCCTCTGTTCATCAGCTTTCTTGCTGATCAAGTGCTTGCCGAAGAACGTGAATGTTGTCGTCGTCTATGGCGAAGTGATAGACTCCACCGTGGACGATTCTGCTGAAATCGCGAGGACATCACGTGTAACCAGATGGTCAAATCCGCAAAAAATGTACTAGCAGCCCTCGTTCCTTGAACATTTACTCCTGTGCTTGAGGTCACTTGCTCTCTGCAGTTTAGCCTTGTCCACGAAGACTTCTGTGAATGTTTCATATCCACCACCTGCAGCTTCACGGAGGACAGTGGAGATCGAAAGCAGGGTTTAAACAGTCTTAGCAGGTTGTCAAGAAGCGTCAGCGTAAGATTCTCTTCTCCAAAATCCTTTGTTCCCGTGTATCCCCACTCTAGGCGTCCAAAACTTGCTTACAATGATGCTTCCAATCCATTAGGCTTTCTCTGCACGGGTGGAAGCAGACGGGAAGGATCATACCTGTCCATATTCGGACCAAAGAGCGATGGCCGACTCGATGGCAAATGCAGTCGGCGAAAGTAATGTTCTTGGTATTTTGTTCAAGAATAAGATGCCTTGTTCTGAGGAAGACTATTCGGAGCAGGGGTTTGACGTGAAGTGAAAGCGAATATGCCACGGAGTCTCGTCGAGGAAGGGTGGGAAGTAATCGGGTTTGAGGTACCTTACTTGGAGGACACTCTAGATATACAATCACGCCAATCTGTCCGAGCTCTCGCTCCTGCGATCAAGAACGGCGACTGAGTTTAGATATCCAAAGATAACCTACACATTGTTAGCTGCTGATAGTACTCGCGCGTCAGTCTGTCAAATCATCCACTGGAAATCAGGCCTGCAATTGATGTCATGATATACGTGTCAGAAACAGAGAGTCAACATCAACAAGTACGAATCAGCTGAGGCAGAGAATCAACGCCGGAACCTGCTTTGGGATGGCTGGGAAGTGAACGTGTTTTGTGAGAAGGGTGTAGAATATGCTGGTCTCTGACATCCCTATCCTTTCATGAGAGCAACTGTTCATGGCTCACTGTCCACGCCGGCCGCCTAGCCTGTTGACAGCGCATATCGAGCGGTAAACCGAATTCCCGCTCGGCCTTGCTTAGGACTTCAGGAGGTTTGGACGTCTGATGATGATGATGGTTAGTCGCCAAGACCCGGGTGATTGGGCCGCCAGCTTCAATCCCTCTCCATCTCATTACTCTCTACTCCGTCGCCAACGAGCCGACTTCCCATTATTGTTCCTTTGGCTCCTGCTTGAGAGCTCTAGCACCCTTCGACCGGGATCGCCCGTACTTCGATATTGTAATGGAAAACCAAATTGCATGATGCCAGCCTCAAAATATGTCATGCAGCGAACCGGAACCGTGCAACGACGAGGCCGATAATCTCGTAAGGCTAAGTACGCTGCGGGGGCGATGAGAATTGAGAAGGTGAAACGTGGCTTGGATCGGAACGGAAGTATCGCATGGGTCGTTAGCAGTGCCTCGTCTTATGTTCCGACACAGCCTTCGCCCGCATCTTTCACGCAGCAGTGCCATGGGTAGAAGGATCCTCGGGCGGGAAATTTCCTCACGCCTGCAAGAAAGAGCCGGTTCGCCACGTCTGTAAAGATGTCACAGTCTTCAATCGAGGAAACGAACATATCTGTTCTTGTCCAACGATGTTTTCCAAGTACATTGCCGCCCTCACGCTTCTAGCTCTCACAACCCAAGCAGCTTGGCAGAATGGCACATACATACCCCCTTCAAACTGCGAACTCGCAGCATCCGATGACGCCGCCAACGCAACCGGCTCAACCCCCATCGCGGGCGTTCGCGTCGACAAGTCCACCGGCAACATCACGTCCGACCCTTCTTCCAACTGGTCCTTTGGGGCTTCTTTGACGGAGTACACAAACAGTTCAAGCAACGAGCCAAATCTTGAATTCTGGCTCGATAGCTCCGCGACCGTTGGCACTAACGATACCGTTCTCCCCTACAATTCCTGCGTGGTTGTGTTGGTCGGGGCACCGCAGCGCAACAATGCAGACGCCTGCCTCAGCAAGAGCTGTGTGGATGCGCTGACTAAGCAGTATCAGTCCGGCGCGCAGCAAATTGCGATTCAGATGCACCAGAGCAATACCGCCTCTGTGGATGCGCAAGAGGGGTGTCATGATCTGATCACCTTGATAGCTCCTGATGAGTGCAAAGGCTTTACTCCTGCAAGCGCCAGCAAAAATAGGGCATCCTGGGGCTCCAGCATCTCGACTTGTATGTTTCCTCTCCTCTAACTGCTTCTTCTTTTCTTTTTCTGCTTCTATTCTAGGTATTATGTGGCTGATAGCCCGGGATTGCTTCCTCGTGCACCTTCACTCAGGTCAAAGAAGCTGATCAAGATTCCTAGCGCCGTCCTCCCTCAACCCTATACCGGCGAGTAACTGCACCCCATCTCGGCCTACCGCGCCTCTGCCTCTCTTCGGCGCAATCTATGGGCCAGACACTCCCACCAACTTCTCAGCCTACGATCGGGCAGTCTCGTCCTCGATACCATTCGTCATCGCGCTATGGTCCAATAGCACTACGAGGGCAGCGATGGGAGTCAGGGATGCGGGCGCGCCGTGGGCGGATGCAAGGGTTGGGTGTGTGAGGCCCAGCACCGTCAGGGCGGGGAGTCGAGTTCCTCCGAGCTCAGGGTCTGGAGGGAAGATTTCTCCGTCGCGGCAGTCTGCAATTTGGGGTGTTGCGTCGTTGGCGGTCCTGATGACAAGCAAGGCCTTGTTTTAGGAAGCGTGCACAATGCAAGGAAAGGATCCCGATACCTCGCTTCAAGGAGATATGCCATTCAATATTGACACCTACCTTTCTGCTACCTAGTTTCCCCGAACTTCACGGTCGCTTCGCGTTCGATCACCCCCGTAAGGTTGGTTGGTCTATCTTATCCGCCCCGTCAAGATCACAACCTTTCTTCAATCCATGGCCCTTTGACGACACAATCAGAAATCTACTTCCAGAGCCGCCGAAATCCAAGACACAACAACACTTCATCTCTCCGTCTAATCACCTACCTACTTCTTCATGGTATATATGTTTTATGTAGCACCTCATTTGATAACATCCCATTCCATACCGCAAGAACTCTGATTTCTCCCTCCTCCAAGCAGCACAGGCAGTCTACCCCTTCTGTTCCTTCCAGGACAATTAAAAGCCGGCATCATTTCTTCAACCCCCCCCCCCGCCCCCGCCCCCCCAGCGAAGCTTGTCCCTCTCCAGACAAAAAAAAGCGGCGTGGCTCGCTGACCTGCTACTAAGATGCAGGCAGACATCTATCTTTGCCAGTTCCTAGTAGGTGCAAGCACCATTTCCTACCAGTGTACTAGCATGAGCAGCGGAAAGGTGCCTGGTAGAGAGGAGATGTGGAACGGCCGATGTGGGTGTCTGTCCATCGTGACCTCCCTTCCGATTGCTGTGAGGGAGGAAGGCAGGCTAGCTAGCTAGCTAGCTGGGGGGTGGCCGAATCTACGGAGCTTTTCTGGTGATTTGCGTGGGGGGGATACACGGGCACTTATTGCTGCTGCTTATGTATGAACGTCTACGGTACGGGAGAGATCACGGGATTTGCCCGGGTTGCGAGAGCAGAAGTAACGGGAAGGGAAGGGACGGAAAGGGAAGGGAAGGGATGTCTTGGGGACGGGGGATCTTCTTTCAGTAGTTAGATACGCGAGGACGCTGTAGGTAGATACATACTCTGAGTCAACTTATCAGAACCTGATTTGCAGAAACAGAGTTGCTGAGTTCGGTAGCGCAATCTTCACCTCTAACTATCTATCTATCTAGCCGAGCTGCCGCATGACTGCCTGTGCAACCTCGCGGCCAGAACCTCCCTTTCGAGGCTACTTGGTGGGTGCTGTAGTTCTATGACGCTCCAGAATGGCTTTTCTGCATTGTCTTGGGGACATGTTTTCGGTGGCGAGAGCAGTGGAAAGCAGTATATGATGGACGATGAGCGGAAGTTGCTGGATTGAATTGGACCAGATCCCGCGATACCGATCAACGTAGAATAAGAGGAGCAGATCCCGGTTGCTGACAGGGCGGACGGGGAGAAGACACAGAGCTGTGACGTTCCCCTGCTTGCTTGTTGGGCACGAGGACTTGTAGGACGGATTGACTCAACTTATTCTCTTCTTTCCGTTATTTGGTTTCGCTCTGATTTAGACATCCGTCCTAGCGAGGCCAGCAAGAACGCCCTCTTCTCCCTGTGCGAGGAACTTGGATGCATAAAGAACAAACAACATACATGCAGCTTCCAACCCCTTCAAGATTCACTCCAGTCCACCTGCTCAGTAATCCCAGGACTCCCATTATCCTTCGCATAGCTTATCTTGAGTCGTAATCTCAGCTTCGGTGGTAAATTCTGTGTGCAGATGGTGGATTAGCATACAACCTTACTTCGTAAACCGCATTGATCCGTTCCATGGAAAAAGGAGAAGGCAGGTAACTCACCCCACTAACGCCTGCCACTCTCATCGCCTGTGTCGCCTCCCCCCCACCCTCTAAAACACTGCGACTGATGGCCTGGAGCACTAATTTTTGGCTCTTCGGCACCGCGGCCTGAAGGCCTACACCAGTGAGACGGTCAAAATTCGATGTATTCCGGAAGCGGGCTAGGAGTTGTGCGGACGACGAGCCTCCTGTGCTGCCGCGATTTACCTGGATGGTTATGACGAGATTATCCTTGTTGTAGACTGGTTGAGCGGCGAGCGGTGCGGATGAAGCGGGGGATTGTATTTGTGGTGGAGGAGATGCCATGCTGGAAAAGAGGCCCACAGACGAGGAGGCTGGTTGTACGGGTTTTTGAGATGCGGTTCCGTTTGCGGCCGTTCCGTTGCCGAAGAGGTCCATGATGGAATCTGAATTCGACTGCCGAGGAGCTGGACTGGCGGCCTTTTGTGCAGGAGTGCTTGTTCCTCCGCCTAAAATGTGTGCGAGTAGATCGGCTGTGTTGTTGCTGCCACTGGCTGGGGACTTGGGACCTGACGGAGGCACATCCACTCCACCCATCAGATCTAGAAGTAAATCTTGATCTGGGGCCTTGGGTAGCTTCTTGGATTTATCTTTAAGTGTTCTACTGGACCTCTTGTCTTTGGCTGAGGTGGTAGCCTGTCCAAGAACACGCTGTTCTTCTCGAATTTCCGGTGGTGGCATCTTCTCGAGAACACCTCGCCGAATGTCATCATAGCCGAAGAGGTTGCCGTACTCTACCGCTCTTTGCTGGATTTCGATGTTGAGATCTGCAGTTCGCTGAGACATGAGGCGGCGGATCCGGTCGATCTGAGCAGGATCTGACATGCGGGTTGTGAGTTTCATGGCACTGGTGATAATGTATTCGGTGACTACTTGATTGGCATAGGTAGAGTTCAGGATCGTGGTGTACAGGTCGACGATATCGCTTTCTTTGACTTCTTTCACGAGTTCTTCTTCCTCGTAAGAGCCCCCACGAAGAAGAGCGTCTCCATATTCTCCGATGACCCAGGTTCCGGCAAGGGTTAAAGCTTCTTGAGTGATGTCGGCTTTTAAAGCAGCATAGAGCTTCTGTACCGAGTATGTTTGGAGATCTGGTGAGGTTGCAATCAACCGAACGAATGACGAGAGGATCTGTTCCTTGACATAGTTACCAGCCAGCTTGATAATCCGTAGCATGGTGTCAATATGCCATCTTTTGTTGGGTGCATATCGATCTGCAGCAATCCCAATCTGAGTTGTCATGACTGGCTTGAATTCATTGTCAGCCACCTCAAGGAAGGCAAGAAGTTCTCGAATTAGGACCCGAACATTGTCCTCCCTGATGAGTGTGAAGCTGAGATCAAGCGCTCTTCGACGGATCGAGATGTCAGGATCTCTTAAGCATTCAAGTATGGTATTCCTATGCCGCTGGACAGCATTGGGCTCCACAGTCACAACTTTGACCAGAGTGTTCAAGGCAACATAACGGATGTTGTTGTCCTTGTTCGTCAAGAACTTGCCCAGTATATTGATGCCCAGCACTCGCAAACCTGAGTCTGCTTCAATCTCGAGTATAGTCAGAACCGCCTCGTAAAGAATGGAGTTCCCAACATTCTTGGACGATTCAGTATTTGTAGCCACCTGCGCAAGGATATCGTTAATCTGCTCGCTTGTCGTTGCATCGCCTCTTGCCAACACCCTGAACAGTCGTAAGATCTTGACTTGCAGGAAAGGATCAGTAATTCCAGAGACGTCATGCTCTGGTGCATATCCAGAGCTAGTCAGTCCTTTCAAGGTTCGTACCAGGTGTGGCACAACTGGTCGGAACATCTCCACAACACCCTCCTCACCTCCCTCAGCCTCATCTGCCTCGCACATACCTGTGACAAGCGTCAAACCGCACAGAAGTACACCGTGATTTCGGTCCGACAACAAGACTTTGGCCTTCTCCACAAAATGTTCTTGAAGGTCAGGGACCTTGCGCGCTATTCGCATGGCACAGAGCGCAGCCTTCCTTCGAATGTAAGGGTTCGCCGTAGAGAGGAGGTTTTCAATTTCTGAAAAGAGATCTCGAGACATTTCGATCGAGGCGATGTTACCGAGTGTACACAAGGCCAGACCAACGACATATTGATTGGAATGGTTCAAATCGCTATGGATTGATCAATATCTTGCTGCAAGAGGACGATTGCGACTCACTTCTTTAACGAGTTCGTCACCAGCGTCAGGACCTCCTGGTTCTCATCTAGGAGAAGCATAGTCCCTAAATAGCCCAACCTCTTGTCCGCGAATCGCGGTGATGCCAGTAATTTCAGACATTCTATTTGTCCGAAATGTGTTCGTTCCCCCAGGGTGAAGAGGTATAGCAACTTGGCGACATTATTCCGCCTGGCATAAAAGTCAATACATGTCCTGCTCTCGAAGACATCATCCATACCTTATGTTTGAATCTCCACTTTCTTCCCGAAAACTGGCTCTGATGGCTGCGCTCTCTTTTTGTACAACAGCCCGCTCGTCTGCGATGGTCTTTGAAGCCCGGACATTGCGAACAAACTGCTTTACTACTTTGTCTCAGTCCAAGCAGGAAAATAGTCGAATTTAGTCACGTACAGGAGCTCATTGCGGCCACTAAGGACCTCAGGCGGGCGAGAGGGATGGAATTGAGTCTAGGGGCGAATGCTGACTTCTCGTAGAACTAGAAGCATCATCCTCAGGGGTTTCCAAGAATGTCTTCGAGGAAGATTTGTCTTCAAGAGCGTATTTCGTATCAAGTCAGGGAGGGCAACAATTCAGCATCTATTCGTACACGGATCGGCGAAATGTCCAAGCTGAATTCCGATGCGGCCTCCGGTCTGTATGATTGGTAAAATGACTTGGCTCGCGATGATCAACAACCCTTTCAAGCATTTGGTGCATACGAATACTTCATGTTAAAGTCAGGAGTTGGGAAGGGGAGGAAGACCCTCTTCCATCATTTGCAGTGGACTTAGACTACTCACAAAATTTGCCTTTCTATTTACCACAAATCAGTCAAGATGGTATCCCACCGCAGTCCAGGCAGCCCAGAGCGCATCTTGCGTCCTCGACCTGTCAAACCACCAAATCCTAGCATTCTTCGGACGCAAGAAGATGATGGACTTCATTTGCACGCTGATGCACCAACCTCAGGCGTGTCCAGGTGAACTTGTTTCTTTGCGGCCATCTGCACCACATAGGCTGACTCGAATTCACCAGCGGACGCTCGACACCATTACCTCCAGATGCGCCGCCATCTATGCAATCTATCTCTTCTGCTAGGAAACATGCAAGAGCACAAGCCAAAGACAGAATGTTCCATACCATCAACTACACTCCTAGAGTCTCTCACTTCGATCCTAGCAGCGACTACCGAGAGTTCAAGGGTTTCTTCGTATTATTCTGGATTAGCCTGACGATACTGGTTCTCACTACGTTTTTGAGGAACATCAAAGATACTGGATACCCTTTGCGAGTCCAAGTGTGGAAGCTTTTATCTGCAGACGTGATACAGCTGGCGTTCAGCGATGGGGCAATGGTTTCTAGCACAGCTTTCACTTTGCCGCTACACAGGCTTTTCAGAAGCAGCGCCAGACTATTACGATGGCGAAGTGGAGGCATCATCATACAGAGCCTATACCAATGTGCATGGCTCGCTCTTTGGGTAAAATGGCCATTCATGCTGCAATGGACATGGACATCGCAGGTCTTCTTCACCTTGCACACACTTGTTTTGCTAATGAAGATGCATTCCTATGCATTCTACAATGGCCATCTGAGTGAGACGGAAAAGAGACTGAAATCTCTTGACAAGCCGAATGATGTTTCACTGGCAGCTGCTGTCAGGTATCCCAGTTCCCCTGCACGACAGAACGAGCTCCAGGCCGACGGATCACTAGAGAAGGTCGAGCAGAAAGAAAAGCTAGGGAAACTACGAGAAGATCTCGCCACTGAATTGACATCACCATTGGGACACGTTGCATATCCGCAGAATGTGACATTGTGGAATTATTGCGACTTCATATTGTGTCCGACACTCTGCTATGAGCTTGAATACCCGCGCACACCTCACATACAGTGGTTGGAGCTTTCCTATAAGACTCTCGCAGTCTTCGGCTGCATCTTTTTGCTCACCCTCACCAGTGAGGAATTCATCATGCCTGTACTCGCCGAGTCGGCTGTTCGGCTGCAGCTTGTCTGCAAGCTCCTGGATAAGGGGCTAATTCTGATAGAGACGATCAGCATGCTCTTGTTCCCATTCATGGTCACATTTCTCCTGGTATTCTTGGTCATCTTCGAATATTTACTCGGGGCGTTTGCGGAGATCACTTGTTTTGCAGACCGACATTTCTATTCAGACTGGTGGAATTCAAGTGACTGGCTGGAGTTTTCTCGGGAGTGGAACATCCCTGTTCACCATTTTCTCCGACGACATGTTTACTTTTCTTCGAGGACATATTTCTCCAACTCGATGGCAATGCTAATCACCTTCCTCGTCAGCTCCTTTGGTCATGAATTGATCTTAGGCTGCATTACGAAGAAACTTCGAGGATATGGATTCGTGGCGATGATGCTTCAGCTACCCATCGTGGCGGTGCAAAGGTCGAAGCTGGTAAGGGGCCGATGGGTTTTCAACAATTCTTGCTTTTGGATATCTATGATTCTTGGGCTGTCCATCATGTGCGCGTTGTATGTACTTGTGTGAGATACCTAGTCACGCTTGGTGGCCCGCGATTGAGCTTAGAGCAAGTGTACATCAGACACGTTTTTCAGCTCCGAATACAAAATAGCATAGAACGGCCAATTCAGCCAACCGTCTGCGAGGATAAGGCCTACGACATTCTGTTATACAAGAATGTAGTGGTGTCCAGTCAGGTAGGAATCCGCTACGGACTTCGACAATCGGACGCCAAGCACGTCAATCGAAGATCATATTTTGTGGTCTGCAGCCAGCCTCGTACTTATATTCCTCGCTCAACCCCCATCCACACAATAGCAATCCGTCTCCCAGATTTTATATGTCAAAGACGGGCACTTTGATCGACACCAAATACTCCTCAACTTGGTTGAACTCAAGTTGCTGCTGCTACTGGTCTCCGTCTCTCGCCATGCCCAGCAATTAGTTGCCGACCACCTCTTCCTTCATACTCCAAGCTGCCACCACATGCATTCGTTATGGTTTGTTTAGTCATGTCCTTTGGTCTTCTCACGCATGATTGGACGTACGAGAGGATAGATGGCAAAATTTGACGGAAGATGCAGGTGTGGATGGGAAGATAGTGCATCACAATCTTCAGGTAATCGCCGCGGTTCGCGCACTGCACTAGGGGAGTTACGCTATCGAAATCGAAACCGCTCATTGAAGACACCAAAACCGCTTGCCTGCTCGCCGGCCTGCGACAGTCAAAGCTTAGGAGATCGATTATCCGCTTCTTTAAATCATTCCCTGCTTCCTACTACTGGTACGAGTACGAGCCAGTCATTTCTCAATCAGTCTCTAGAGAATCAAGTTCCTTTAGCGTCTCCATATGCTTCGCGGCTGATCCACATGCCGCTGGGTCCTCTCTAACAAACTAGCCATTCTGACTATCTTTTTTCTAATCCTACCATTCCACAGTCTTTGTCTATTCCTTCTATCAATTCTCCCATAAGTTTAGCAGCGTCCTCTTCGGTTGTTTGTCTTTCTTTCACTTCACTTCTAGTTTGACTCAAACCCTCCGTTTCTTCCACAACCACGCCTATCAGTCAAAAGATGGCCTTCAAACCTTTCAGCAGCGAGTTCACATCCGATGTTACCCAAGCCGACCACGTGCGCTTTCCAGAGCTCTTCCGTCAAGGACCCATGGCAGACAGACACAAGGCGACACGGGTGGTCCCCATGAGGGTGATGGTATTTGGTCTTATGCGCACGGGAACATCTTGTAAGCTCTGCACCGACCGGCTTGATGTCATACACTGACAGGATCTGCATCAATCCGTGTTGCTCTTTCCCGTATGGGCTTTGACGACGTCTATCACATGACCAGCGTCTTCCACGACCCAGATGATGCCCAGTGGTGGCTGCGGGCCGGAGATGCGAAGTGGAATAATAAGGGAACGTTCACTCAAGAAGATTGGGACAAGCTACTGGGGCACTGCCAGGTCTACGAAACATTCTGATTCGAATTCTGTGCTTCAGCTGACATTTTTCCTAGGCTGTTTGCGATTTGCCACCTGCCGCATTTGCCGAAGAACTCATTGCTGCCTACCCTGAGGCCAAGGTGGTGATTCTCAACCGTGATGTTGACAAGTGGTATCAGTCGATGACCGAAACTATCCTCAAACATGGTAGGCTAGGCCCTTTGGGTATGCTACGAGACCTTATCGATTGGAGAGAGTCGGGACAGGTTGGAATAATGATCGGTCAGGAAATGAAAGGATTGATGGGACCTGGCGGCGCGACTGAGAGTAACATGAAGAAATTTTTCGTCGAATACCACGAGAATCTCCGCAGGATTGTCCCCAAAGAAAGACTCCTCGAATACAAGGTTCAGGATGGCTACAAGCCTCTATGCGATTTTTTGGGACTGCCCGTGCCAACAATAGTGGTGGACAAGAAGGAAGTTGAGGAGCCCTTCCCCAGAGTGAACGAGGGTCAGGCTTTTGGGGATAGATTCCTTGTGAAGAACAGGCTCTCAAACAGGCGTGTGCTCAAGAAGACCGGTACATTTGTGAGCGTCGCTGCGTTAGTTGGAGCTGGATTATGGTATCTGCGCAGGCCGTAAATTCGATTTCCGCGTCTGGCATTGCTTTCGCGAGGTTATTGGATGCCATCGGGATACCTCATTCGATGGAGGTGTTTTGCACAAAATACTTATGCTGGAATAGACGGAACATTCATTTAAAAGCCAAAACGGCTCGCAGAGCCGCTATATACCACACTATTGCTCCTGCCACCACCATGCGTTCGTGAAATAAATTGACGTTCAGATTGAATTTATGACAAGGACATTGCAGAATCCTTTGAGTGACTCTGCCGCATTGGGGTGTCAATCGCGCTCAGACCACCCGACAACATCAGCTGCGCTGGGTTGAAGAACAGACTGCGGCCTCTTCTAACTGTGTGACTTACACATTGTTGGACATCTCCTTCAACTCATCATTTTGTCTCTCTCTCTCTCTCTATTCAATACTCTCTTTCCCTCATGCAATAGCAAAGAACCATACCCAACGGGCCGTACGGCCATTACTTAGAGCAACCACTCCATCATGGCTGCCAAGACGGTGATACCATTCCTGGTCACCATGATGTTGGTGACGGGTGTCTGCAATACCCTCCTTACCAAGCTGCAGGTTTGTATTACTTGTGCTATGTTTTTCGATGGCCAAGCTGACTCTATGCAGGACATGCAATGTGTTCGGAACTGCGACAGCGAGGACAAGAAGCAGAGGCGGAATTTCGAGCAACCTGTCATACAAACGTAAGCTCAGACAGTAGATCCTATACATACAGGAGGACACTAATGATCTTGTTTTGTGCAGCGTCCAGATGTTCATTGGCGAGATGGGCTGCTGGCTAGTCGTCCTAGGTTTCTACCTTCAACAACGATATTTCGCTCGATCTTCCTCTCGATCCACTCCAGTCCTCTATCAACCACTTCCCACCGACGACTCATCAGAAGCAATTGACGATGCTGACGATGATCGACCACCCTCATCCCACTCCGCTATTTCTGACACTCTACCCGCGCTCAAACCCCTCATCTCAAATACAACCGAAGAAAGAAGACCTCTAACAGGATGGAAGACCGTCCTCCTTGCCATACCCGCCTGCTGCGATATTGCCGGCACTACTCTCATGAACGTTGGGCTCCTCTTTGTCGCTGCCTCTATATACCAGATGACGCGGGGCGCACTAGTCCTCTTCGTCGGCCTGTTCTCCGTCCTTTTCCTAAAGCGCAAACTCTACCTCTACCATTGGTTCTCCCTCGTCATCGTAGTCCTTGGCGTCGCCATCGTCGGTCTAGCCGGAGCCCTCTTCACCGGCGACAAGAATAGCCCCACCTCAGCCGGTCAAGGGAGAAAGGACATGCTCTTGTTCCTAGCTAGAGAAATTGCCGCAAAAGCTGTCGCACCAGAAGTCATCCGCACCATAACGGGCATCCTCCTCATCGCCTTTGCCCAAATCTTTACCGCCACCCAATTCTGCGTCGAGGAATGGATTCTCGAGAACTACGCCCTTGAACCTCTCCGCGTCGTCGGCTGGGAAGGCATCTTCGGCTTCTCCGTCACCATCATTGCTCAGGTCATCCTTCACTTCACCGTCGGCGTCTCCAAGCGGGGGAGGAATGGCTACTTCGACGCCCGAGAAGGCTACACCCAAGTTCTCAACGACCGTTTGATAGCCGTGAGCTCGATCCTCATTATGATCAGTATTGGCGGCTTTAATTTCTTTGGCTTGAGCGTCACTCGCTCCATTTCTGCGACCTCGAGATCCATCATCGACACCTGTCGCACGTTGTTTATCTGGATTGTTAGTTTGGGTTTGGGATGGGAAAGTTTCAAGTGGTTACAGGTTGTTGGGTTCGCTCTGCTGGTTTATGGGACGTTTCTCTTCAATGACCTGGTGAGACCGCCGATTAAGGCACTGATGCCGGAGGGCGGGAGACGCAGAAGAGGGAGTCTATTACAGGAGGAGCCTATTGAGCATATGTAGATAATCTGGTAGGGAAAATGTCAGAAAGCAATCTGTCGGGAGTAAGGAGGGCGAATGATACTGGCGTCTCCGTTGTGGAAGGAACCTTTTGTGAGGAGCGACATGCTAGAGAATCCATCACTGGTTCAGTAGCGATTTGTACATCCACCTACCTATCTATTTACTTACCCAAACACAAAACCAGGTGTTAAGAATTTGGTTACCTAATTACATCTGCCGTGAGTTTCGGAAGATGGGCCAAAGGGAGAACTCTTGGCAGCTAAAAAGAAGTGCCGAGCAAATTCCAAGGATATTGTCAGAAACATCATGCCAGTCCGGCCATACATGGCCGCGTCCTTTTGGTTCAACAGATATCGTTCCTTAAAAAGAACATCGCCTTCTTTCTGAGGTCCTTGAAAATGGTCTATATGACTAAGAATTCCGTTCAGGATAACAATAAGAAGAAGTAGTAGTTCTTACTCCTCTTCTTCTCCTGGATGCCTGAAGAAGATCCAACCACGATTCCTATTCACCAACCCCCACAAAGGTAGGTAAGGTTTTCGAAGGAGTCCATCAAGAAGGAGAAGGTAGAGCAATGCCAACTCCATCTGCACGACTTTATACCTACAAAGTCTAAGTATCTATCTGATCATGCATACCTCAATCGAGGCAGGGGAGTGCTCGCCCGTTGGCCAGTACGCCGAAACGCAGCAGGGGAGGAGGATGGAGAGATGACGAACGATCGGGGACTTTGACAGGGAGATCCCAGAGCTTGAGGATATATCAAGGGAGTGCTAGCGACGTCAACAGAACGTCGGTAACGAGGCCTTGCTAGCCAGGTCTTATGGCCAGTTACAATGTGCTTAACATCTACAATACTATTTTGCTCTATCTCATAGTCGTCGTTTCTGGTATTTGAACGGTCAAAAAGGGGTTGGTACCTTTTTTTCGTATCTATATCCTGCCGTAGGGACTTCGGAAGAAACCTACGGAACCTTGGGAAGCCTATGAGACTCGGGAAGATAAGCAATTCCAGCTGAGTGGTCCGAGCAGCAAAGAAACCTCATGCCGAATTACCAGCAGAACGAAGGACCCAGATCCCGTTCCCAGAGTCGCCACAGTTTTGAAATGTAATAAACAATCGTTAGACGATCCTCATACGTCTCGACTGTTTATTGCGTAATCCTCTCGCATGACCCCTCTGTAGGTCGTCATGGCTGAGATAGGAGTCATCGAGACAGCGGAGAGCCTTGAAGAAGTTGATGGAGAATATACAAAATTCCGCACACGCTCATTGTATATTACCGATTGCACAAAAGAAAACCGATCACGCACTAGCGCACCGAAAGTCAATATTCAACATCTTACGCACAGGATCAGGATCCCAATCCCTATCGCTGCCCATCAGCCCCTCTTTTCATCAAGCCTGACACGAGCGCCGGAACCGTTGCCAGCCGACAGCTACGCCAAACGCCCGCGGTCTGTCTCTTACGATCGACTTCGCAATAGTTGCGGGCCCACCAATATCGCAGTAATTCAGGGCTCGGCTCCGCGAAACAGAGCCCACTGAGGACATCGGTGATGATTTAAAAAGGAATGACAGGGAGAAATATCTGGGCTGCGAGGTACTTCCTTCGGTGCCAGGCAAGGCGCTGTCCAAGAGGACCGGTACTGACAGTAGGCAAAGGCTAAGATCGGTAGTATCAATGAAGCAGTATATCGAGGTACCAGGCAACAGATGAGCTCTGCGCAAATCTAGGCAGCATAGGAAATTGCTTCGTCAACTCGTAACTATGGTTGCGTATGTAGGAGGAAGCTATCTACGCAAACTAGCAAGGAAGAAGAAAACAGGGCTATGCTGAGTAAGCCGCCAAGGAGGACCTACAACAGTATTGGGTGAGATCCAGGGGCAGCTCGGCGGTGACTAGCCTCAAACGTCCCCACGCCACGTATGCGCCAATGTCTTGTGCGCCGTGGGCCTCTTCGCAGGACCAAAAGTTCGTCAAACCACCAATATGATCTGTGTAGTCCGCGTCAACGTTCTTCCACAGAGAGAACGGCTTACGCGGGTTAGTCTTGTTGAAGCCGTCCTGAATAACTTTCAGAACCTCGCACCAAGGGCTGTCGCCAAGATGCTTTAACAGTCCGTTCAGTCCGTCTTCGTCCGCAAAATAAGAGGTCTGGCGCTCGAGGACGATAGATAATGGCTCCTCGCCGTTGGTCAGCTCCTCTTCGTTCACGACGAAGATGACTCGTTTGAGAATGGCGTAAATGCACTGCTCAACAGCACTAGTGAATAACCACTCTAAGACTCGAGGGCTTGGTGACTTACAACGACTCCTCCGAAAGAGAATATATCGGAGGACTTGTTAACGCAGCCCTGCGCATGCGCTTCGGGACTGCGCCACATCCAGTTACCCACCTGTTTACCGACAACGTCGCATCCAGGAGGTACATATGCAGCATCTTCAATATCGGCGAGCTGGACCTGCTCAATACCCATTCCACCATAGTCCTCCTTCCGCTCGACCAAGATATTGTTCGCCTTAATATCTGCAGCGAAGCAGCCACCGGCCAGAAACCCATCTTTTCTTTCTCTGCTTATCTTCTTAAATTCGAGTGCCAAGAAGAGCTTTATACTTCTTGTCCTTTCCCTTGCGATTCTGTTCCGCTTCTGTGTCTTCTATCTAACACTTGCTCTCAATGTGTATACGCCTAAGAGCCCAGATTTTCTACGTGTGCTGCATGCTCAGCGAGTTGTTCGATTACGACACTTGAGGTGTTAAGACCACATTGAGGAATTTGAGCTGGCATTGGAGTTGATGGTTGAGATATAGAATTTGAAAGCTCTACGACACTAATGCAGAAGTCTGTCTTGTATGACATGGCCGGACCTTCGTAAGCTTTTTGGATCACGCAGAGTAGTTTTAAGTTAAGGCTAGCGCTTCTCCGTAAATGGTACCAACAGACTGGGCGCAGATATAATGCGCCTGCTGTTGAGAAACGTCCCAAAATTCGTCAAATGGTATTTATTTGGGATGGGATGTGAATGGGAAGGTGGATTTTTGAGGGAGGGGGCGCGGGGAGGGTATGAGTTGGGGGGAAGTTATTTAAGGAACGCTAGGTGGTTGTAAAGTCAAACAAGACGCACCCCTTCAGGACCATCCACTATTCCAGAGACAACACGCTATTCCTAAGACCACACACTATTTCTAGGGGAACTTTTCTCCATAGAGATTACTCCCAATAGTATCGCTCCCAGGAGAAAACAGCCCCGCCTTAATATTTGAGAAATTATTATATCGGAACTCTTTCCTTAGACGACTTCGAGTCTCTGAATTGAATGTATGTATATACGTTAAGATGAATTACTCTTGTAAACTCGAGAGGTCAGTGAATTGAAAGAGGATAGGGACTGAAATGGTGCGCAAACCGGAGGCAAATATATCGAGACTGCTTACAACGGCCTTGTGCTGACCGAATTCCATTGATAGGCTTCGCACCTATCCGCCTTCCAAGAAGACCCTTCCCGCTCTTGCCGAACCTGTCCGTTCAGACGGCCGAAAGTTCAGCGCCGTCTTGGAGTCTTTCGACAGGGGCTCATACCTTAACATTAGGTAGGTTCTGCTGATGATTGCATCGTCAAAATTTGAGACACAGTTCGTCATAAAAAATAAAATGCTTCCGCTTCCGATCAGGCGATATCTGCTGGAGAACGGGCATCTGCTTCAAGATCTTTGAACGCTCAAGGTCCACCAGCATCACCTTTCCAACTTCAGGATTCCATAGCACATGCGGCGACCGTACGTCACAATGGTCCACTCCGTGATAGCGCAGCTTTGTAACTGCGCGGGTTGTTTCTTCGTCTGTATCACGTCCTATGCTCGAGACCAAATCCTTACGTGCCTGCTCACCTGCCCATGACATGAGCAGCATGTGAACTATTCTGACCCCCAAAGTCCAGAAAGTAAGGATGGACGAGAGAGATGTACTTAAGATAGACTGGTATAAGCTCTCCTTAAACTTTGGCCAAGTGTTGGTAGACCAAACCTTCGTGCTTCAAGTTCGCATAGAATGCCGTCACAGTTCCTTGTGCAACGTAAGTATATCCATATGAATCCAGAGTCAATCCGAACGGAGCACCACGAGCACCCTGTTTTCCAAGCGGTTCACACCCATTGTCGGGGTTTTGAGTAAGTTGACGTAAACATAAGTTTCGCCAGCAATTTCTGCCCCAAAGCATGGTGGTTGCCGCCGCTTCCATGAGCACGGGGTGAACTGATATTTGGACACCTCTCATCCAAGGGATGTCTTTGTTCAAGCCCTCATAAGCAAGCTTGTGTGCAGTATTGTCGGTGGCGGCCATTATTCTCGAAACCGAAGCTTATTTGGGTCTAAATGTTCTCCGGGGGGTAAGAATCGGAGAAGATTGATACCTGTCCAGTTCAACGTCCCGCAGACCGCAGCTGTACTAAGTAGTTGCACATGAGCGACTTAGAAGAGAGCATTAAATGAAGCTGCTGGATCTCCAAACCACTTGCCAGTGTTATTCAGAGAGTAGTCTCTATTAATAAAAAAAGGTCTACCACTTGTATTCGTCACCGTTCTAAAACTGCTATAATTGGTGGCACTAGCCGGAGCTCATCCCATGGCTCTTCGTCGCAGTTGAAGCCGGCTTCCTTAAGCTGAAAAGACTTGACGCTGAACTCGCCCTAGCCTTCTAGACTAAGCCTATCGTGTTCCCAAGCATGTACGAGCCTTATGCATCGAGTGGCTGTTTTGATCATCATTCCACCGTACCAATGCTATTGTCTCCAGAACAGCAAAACATTCCTCAATTTTCCAGATGGGACCTTCCCGATCAATCCCGTCGCACTCTCAGCTGGGAGAGACGTCGTGCCAGGAATCTACCCATGGTCGTGCCGTGGTTCTCAGACGGGCATTGTATCCTCTCGCAGCTGCTGCCTGGCGAGACAACGGCTTCGGCACCATATTCAGGATACTTCAGGGGTCCTTCCGAGTTGGCTTCGTTGCACGGTCAGCTAGAGATGAAGGAATGATGCCACTGTATAGTCGATGGCTGCGGTTTTTTTCTCATTGGCGCATTGGTCTTGGGGATAAACGGTTCGCGCCGCTTGTGTCACGGGCATGACGAGGGTGGCAGTGATGTCGAATCCAGCACCTTCGCGAGGACCTATCCGTGGCGAGCGTAATGGCCAGTTTTTCTGTATATTCAGTGCAAAATACATTGTGGTTGATCTAATTGAGCGAATTTTATATTACTTCAATTGATATTCTCTTGCGAATCTACTGCGTATTGCCTAGCCAAATTTCGACCTCGTAGCTACCCTGCTTTAAGCTCATTAGTTATAATTTTATTTATATCTTATTTTCAATCTATTTCTTGTGTCACTGAATGGCATTATTACTCTATACTGCAGCAAAATTTTTGCTAAGCCACTACTCCCAATAAGGAAGGGCACTCATTCAGTGACACAAGGGATAGATTTGAAACAACTATTACAATATATTAAATATTGACCCAGAATTAAATAATTTAAGTTAATCAAAAAATGTGGTGTGTTCGGAGGTACCACTATTTCCGGCACCCAGCTTCGGGCCTAAAATATCGTTAAAGTGGCCTGGCGCTTGGGTGGGGATGCGGTGGAAAGTGTGTCGAAAACAGCGTTCTTAGAACATTTTTTTCTGCCACATTTTCACATGTACCTAGATACATGTGTTTAGGAGACTGGCTATTGTATACCACTATAATACCAGTAGGAAGCGGAAATACTTAACCAGCATTGGAACAGAAAATAGATTGCGTTCAGAAGGATAACCGAGCAGTGGCTTACCCAATTTGGCAAGGCTTGTTCAGTATCAGTAAGTCCTTCAGCCGAATACACTGGTACTTCCCTGAATATACGAGTACTGTCGCTGGCTCCTCTCTCTTCTCCTTTCTCACCTTCCCCAGAGATCATCTCGTACGTGCTTAATGTCAGTCCGGGAAACTCTTGAAATGGCGGAAAGCAAGGTAACTTCTCTGAGTGAATCATCTACAGCTTCACGGCTTCTCTGCCTGCCGTGTTTTTTATAGCTGAAGTTCGGTTGCTGATGCCATGCAGAACAGACCATTGAGACCTCCCTTTTCCGTTGGAGCCCCAACACCGCCCAATCCCGCTGGCAATGCCAATCAAGACCCTACTACTAGTCGGTCCGCATCACCGCCAGTTGTAAGCGGTGCCGGAGTCTTTCAAGATCGCACAGGGAATAGGTCCATGATACGACCAGTTGATCTTGCCGGCAATGCCCGTCAAAATCCTACCGGGAATGGCCGCATACTACCATCCGCCGATGACATTCAGCCACGGCCCGAAACCACACCTATAGCTACCAGTACTTCCTGTTCTGTCTTGCTGGAATCCTTGCCGACTATCTCTCGGAGTAAAGACCATCACGTCTTCTTGGTCACAGAGGATATAGAATCATATTTGAAGCGGGACTTGGACCACTCTCGGCTCAATAGAATACATGGCTATTTGTGGATGGCCGGACGACCTCTGAATGCCAGGCCGATACATCGCCAGAAGATGATGGGCTTCGATATCTTCCTAACAGAACAAGCGGACCTCCACCTGCTCAAGTTCTCAAACAAGATCTTCGTCAAGCCGCTTCCAGAGTATATGCTAAATTACAGCTTTTGGGACAGATATATCTGCGGATCGAGGGAACTTCATAGATCCGCATGTGGGATATTGCTTTCTTACGTCTGGTTGATCTGCTCTCCTCTCGACCTAAAACTGGCTCGCCAGCTCGATCTTCTCTCATCTGAGATCACATGGACTTGGTGGAAAACTTTCGTGACGGACTTCCTGTTACACGTCGATGCAAACGCGCTGAACCAGGTCAATAAACGCTACCATTTTGGCGAGCTGCGCCTAGGAAGGATCAACTCCATATACAGAATTCGATTTTTCTTCACGCACTTCATTCGCGGCTATCTTTACGGCTACAATCGCTATGTAGTCTTCTTCCAGAGGAATTTCGCCTGGATGCTCATCGTATTCGTCTATTTCTCTCTCGTTCTGACGGCGATGCAAGTCGGCCTTGCTCTACCTCAATTGAACACGAACCATGCTTTTCAGCAGGCTTCGTACGGCTTTGTGGTCTTCTCAATTGTCGCTGTGGCGGCAATTGTGTTTTTTGTGGGAATCCTGTTTGTTGGAATATTCCTACTAAATATGATCCTAGCCATTTCGCACGAAAAGAAGGAGAGAAGAGACCGAGAATTCTTCGCGCGAGAGAAAGAGAAGGGGACAGCAAAAGCTTAGAGGTGAACACTTATACGTGAGGATTCATGCCGATCTATAATGTTCAACCCTAACCCAGCCTCTTCTCCCCACAGAATATCTCCTCTATCCTAACAACAACAGCACAACCAAAATGGCTGCCGGAAAAACGCGCATCGCACCTCTGAACCGTATGCCCAAACAGGCGATAGGTTGCCTCGTTTCTTGACAACAGGCTTCTCCACACGAGTGTATACATGGCCAGGTCTCTTGAAAGAATAACCGATAAGCCTAGGTGACGCTGAGAAGGGGCTTCGCGGTGCAGAGAGGGGACAACGGGTTATCGATGTCGTTGTCGACTGCTCTGAGGCTGGGGGGCCCTGACGACGCGGGGGACAGTGCTGGCAACAAGGTCAACATAACCCGTCAACGCAACGGCCCTCATTGCCGTTGACAGCGGGACGCAACGACAACGCGGTTGATCGTCAGCCATCGGTTGATCGGTAAGAAGTCGCGGGGTGGCGGGTGGATGGTGGGATAGGGGTGTAATTGACGAAATGTATGTAGATTTCAAGAAACAGGAAGTGTACTGGTACTACGTAGATATCACTTCTCTTGGCAGAATGACGTTCAGAATGATTCAATCCACAGCTCCAGCCACATCTTTCCCCAGGAAATCCAACAACGCGACGTCGACGCCATTGTGCACATCTCCCTCCTCTAGAACAAGAGAAAGCAGCAGTAATCAAGTGGTTGAGCTGGCGGAATATCTGTGATCAATACCAATTATTTTCAGGTCCAAGTCGCGTTCTTCAATCCTGACGCGATGCCACCTCGTCGCGCCAAATCCCAGTCCATCTCAAGCGATACACCACCAACCCCGAGATCTCCTCCACCAAAGTTTCCTACGCCTGTCAAAACGCTATCACGACGGTCGCCACCATCATCGCCTGTAACAGCAACCTACAACGCCATCGCGGATCCGGTGCGCAAGTCCCAGCTTTTTTCAGGATTGCGCTTCCCTCTGGTCATCATACTGAGCTTCGTTTTGAGCTCTGTGCTGTTCTCTATCATCGCAGAAGTCACTGCCGGTGATCTCGCAGGTATCTCGAAGCACACGGAATCGTGGGTGGAGATCACAGGTCTTCTAGGATGGAAGGTGGTTCAATTAGCGATCTCTTGGTTCGGCGGCTTCGATGGTGTGTATCAATACAAATACTGATGGATATCAACTGACATTTACAGCTTATGACACCATCGCATTGACCCTGCTCATGTCAACTCCCCACAGTCTACTCCTAGCTCTATTCTACTCCATCCGCCCGACCACAATCCTCTTCACCACCATCGCAAACATAATCTCCATCACGACGCCATTCATGCTAATGCGCCGCGTCTCACCAACGCATGCCCCTCACTCAGCCCCGAAAGGCACAGTCCGCAACCGCTCCATCCTCACCGACCCATGGACCACCATCGCCACCTCCCTCCTCGCGACCGCCATCTTCGCAGTGCTCCTCGAACTCAGCTTCGCCACCTTCCTCCCCGTCCACCTCATCACCCACTTCACCGGCGTGCGCGACCTCACAGTCACCCATCTCGGTGCCGCCGGCCTCCCCTCTCTCCTCGTAGCCCTCATCCCAGCGGGCTATGCAGCCAGGGAATTTCTCTTCGTCTCCTCAACAGCTGTCCCGCCATCGACGGGCGAGTATACCTTCGACCCTGCGACGTCAGACCTGCGTCAACATGTCTATCATAACACGTGGGGATGGTACTCTGCGAGACAGAAGGAGTTGATCAGTCGGACTACGCTGCTTGTGGTGATGGTGGTAGGGGAGACGATCATTCAGACCTGGGGGACTGTCAAAGGGGTGGAGTTTTGGGGCGCGACGTGCTATGCGGCCATTTGGGGGATTGGGGTTGCTGTCGTAGGGACGGTTTTTGACTGGGTCGGCGAGCCGAGTGGCTGAGACACGTGTTGGCGCGGAAGATGAGGCAAGCTGGGAGGCGGGAGGCGGGTGACTGCGTTGGGTGTGGAGCAGAATCTTGCCAAGTAAGAGAGAAGTATATGACATGACCGGACCCGTCTGGCTCTCTCACAGTGGGAATCGAGGATAGAAGGACTAAGGGGTAAGTAAGTGCGAGACCAGTTTCGGCAACTTGGGTGATGGAATTCTACACCGACCGACAGACAGTATTTGCACTTTTTGAAATAAATACCACGATCGATCGGTGTTGCCAACTATCCTATTATTCCAATGCACTTTTCCCCTTCAGCCAAGCCATCCTCTTGTCCACTTACCCACCACGTCCGTCTCACGGTGACTCCCTCTCGGGGGGTTGGGGGAGTCCGGCCTGTATGCAGCTCTTTTTAACATCACAACGCATTTCCCCCATGTATGTGTATGATCAATCCCAAATCCTCCCTATCCAAACGGATCTCATCATCAAGACGGCCGTTCCTGCCCTTTCCACCGCTGGCTTTGGCGCCATGCCCAATCCTGTTGGGGGGGG